>Ga0114970_10000379_pt1 | contig 32935 bp, 30 predicted proteins | sample M_140205_XF_Meta_FD_87030 | JGI IMG/M metagenome (GOLD analysis project Ga0114970, IMG submission 87030) | Freshwater microbial communities from Lake Montjoie, Canada to study carbon cycling - M_140205_XF_MetaG | ecosystem: Environmental > Aquatic > Freshwater > Lake | place: Lake Montjoie...
TTCGCCTGCAACTTCTTCACCACCGCCGTCACCCCAATCGCCACCTCCTCCGCGGTGTTCATCCCCTGATTATTCGTCCCAATCAGCAAGACGGTCAGCTTCTGCTTCGTCCCTTGCAACTCCCCATTTTCCATCCGCCACAGCACGTTCTCCGCCCGATCCCCACCAATCCCGAAGTTAACCGCATTCAACTTCCCAAAGTTCTTACTAAAATGATCCCCAGGCCACATCTGGGTGATCGAATCCCCCAAAAAACAGACATCAAACGCGTTCTTCTTGCACTGCTCCACATAAGCCGCGTGCATCCGCCCAAACCACCGAACTCCCCCAGGCACTGGCTTGGTCGGATCATTCGCCGATTTAATTACCGCCGGCTTCGCTTCCACCACCCCATCCTCCGCTCGTAGACTTCCCAAGAAAATCACCCCCAACACCATCGCTATTCCCACACCCATCATCGCCCCCCCAAAATTCCCGACTTTTCCCCGTCGATGCTTCTCTAATTGAATTCGGCAGGTCAGCAAGTCAGTGAGTTTTTTCATCTTCGATAATGGAAATATTGCGTGGAGATATTCGATCGGTCACGATTGAAAAACCGCCAGAGTTCAAACTCGTCAGCGTCCAACCATCACCCGATTCACCCTCAGAAACCAATATTTTCACCGTCCGTCAACCCCGAAAACTATCGTCCTCCTTTCATTGTTGACTTCAATCATATAAATAACGAATCTCTTCCTCCGTGAAAGTCTCCTTGCACATTGTTCGGGCTCGCCGGGAACGCTTAGCCCAAATCATTGAGCAACACCGCTACCTCTCCGTCAAAGAATTGTGCCGACGCCTCGCTGTCTCTGAAGCCACTCTCCGACGCGACTTAGCCACCCTCGTCCAAGAAAAGAAGATCACCCGCACTTACGGTGGGGCTCTCTCGGAGTTCAATGATCGCTTCCCCTCATTCCGGGAGCGCCAAAGCCATAACTCCACCGCCAAAACCAAAATCGCCGACGCCGCCCAAACTTTTTTTGAACCCAACCTCACCTACTTCTTCGACGCAGGCACGACCATCTTCGCCATCGCCGAAGCCTTCCGCGATCACCCCGTCACCCCCATCACGGTCGTCACTTCCAATTTGCCCGTCGGCGAAATTCTCTCCTCCATCCCCGGCGTTCAAGTCTTCCAACTCGCAGGTCAACTCCTCCACCTCCAATCCACGCTCCTCGGAGAAACCGCCCAAAAAAGCCTCCAATTCTGGCAGTTCGATGTCGCTTTCCTCTCCGCCGAAGGCATGGACGAACTGGGCGTCTGGAACTCCCAAGCCGCTATCGTCGAACAACAAAAGGCTCTCCTCCATCGCTCCGCTCGCCACGTTTTCTGCTTGGATAGCTCGAAACTCCACCGCCGCGCCCCTCACTTCCTCCTCCCTTGGCCCGATGTCGATTTCCTCCTCACCGATCTCACCCCTGCAAAACTCGCCCGCGCAGGAATCGCCCTCCGCCCCACCCAAATCCCCTCTTCTTCCACCCCACCCCTCTCCTCCTCATTCACCCCAGATCACCCCAACGCTTCCCCCGAAGATTTTCCCCTTCGCCTCTTATGATCGAAACCGATCCTAAAAAATTAAAAATAATCATTGACCAAGCAATTTCTTTTTATATGATTGCCATCAGTCATATGAACGGAAGCATCAATCTGTCTCGCCGATGAGCATTATCGCCAATCCCCAACGACCAGTCGTCGAGGCTCTCGTCCGCTCGACTCTCGCTCGCCACCTAGGCCAAGCCACCCTCCCCCCTCCTGCCCCAACTCTCGTGGTCAATAGCTCCGCACGCCACATGCACATTTCCCCCGAAAATCTCGCCACCCTTTTCGGACCAAACGCCAAACTCACTGTCCATAAGTGGCTCCACCAAGAAGGCCAGTTCGCCGCCGAACAAACCGTCACTCTCATCGGTCCTCGACGTCGCGTCATTCCCAATCTCCGCATCCTCGGCCCCTGCCGAAACCTCACCCAAATCGAACTCGCCCTCACCGACGCCATCCAACTCGGTGTCGATCTCCCCGTCCGCATGTCCGGTGATATCCAAGGAACCCCAGGTGGCTACGTCATGGGCCCCGCAGGCATGCTAGAAATGCGCGAAGGTCTCATCCGCGCCGCTCGCCATATTCATATGTCCCCTAGCGACGCGAAGTTTTACGCCGTCAAACACCTCGACCGCATCACCCTCAAAGTCACTTCGCCCGCCTGCAACACCCGCTTCGACGATCTTATCGTCCGCGTCGATCCCAGCTTCCGCCTCGAGGTTCACATGGACACCGACGAAGCCAACGCCTGCGATCTCGAGCGGGCCACCAAGGTGGAAATTTTCCCAACCTAATCCCCCAATATTCCCTCTCCTTTCAACCCAACAAACCAAAACCAAAAATAAATGAGCGAAGCAATCGGACTAATCGAAACCCGCGGCTATGTCGGCCTGGTGGAAGCCAGTGATGCCATGGTCAAAGCCGCTAATGTACAACTCGTCAAATCCATCGGCATCGGTGGAGCCCTCATCACGACAATCGTTCGCGGTGATGTCGGTAGCGTCAAAGCCGCCGTCGAAGCAGGAAAAGAAGCCGCCAAGCGCGTCGGCAATCTCGTCGCCTCTCACGTGATCGCTCGCCCAACGCCCGAACTCTTGAAGTTCTTCACCTCCTAAACCAAACCTCAACTCTTAACTCTACCTAATACTATGGCCGGACAAGCTATCGGAATGATCGAAACCAAGGGCCTCGTCGCCCAATTTGAAGCGACGGACGCCATGACCAAAGCCGCCAATGTCGAATTGATCGGCTGGGAAAAAGTCGGCTCAGGATACGTCACCGTCTTCGTCAAGGGTGACGTCGCCGCCGTCAAAGCCGCCGTCGAGGCAGGCGCCACCGCCGCCAGCGCCATCGGCGAAGTCGTCGCCGTCCATGTCATCCCTAGACCACACGACGACCTCCATATTCTCGGCAAATTTCTCGGTGGCAAACCCACGACCGCGAAGTAGCCCAGTCGCTCTTCTTTGAGCTTTTTCCGCTGTTCCCTTGAGGAAATTCACCAGCGGAAATCGCTCGAGTAGATGCACTTCGATTGATTTGCTCGTCTAAATATTCGTTATGCTCAATAACATCCTCGTCGCCAACATCGGGAGCACTTCATTCAAGTTCCGCTTGATCGAAATGCCCACCGAACGGGTGCTCGCCAAGGGTGGGGTAGAACGAATCGGTAGCCCCGAATCAACCTACAAGTTTCAAATCGACAATGCCCCAGCGGAATCTGGAACGGTCTCACTCCCCGACCACGGGGCGGCCATTGCTCTCGTCGAGAAATTCCTCGGCGACTTTGATCAACTCGCCGCCGTTGGATTTAAACCCGTGATGGCACGCGGAATCTCTGGAACCCAACTCCTTGACGAAAAGGTGCTTCTGGCCATGGAGGAAATCAATACCCTCTTGCCCGCCCACAACCCCCCCTACATCGCCGCCGTCCGAAGCTTCGCCAAAAGTCACCCCGATTTGCCCTGCATCGGAACCTTCGAAACCGCTTTCTACGACGATCTCCCAGTAGAAAATACCCGCTTTCCCATTCCTCGGGAGTGGGAGACCAAATACGGCATCAGGCGCTACGGATTTCACGGAGCCAGTCATCGCTTCGTCTCCCAACGCTGCGCTGAACTCCGAGGAACAGATCAACTCCGCATCATTTCCTGCCACCTCGGAGGAAGCTCCTCCATCGCCGCTGTCCGCAACGGCCGAGCCATCAATTCCAGCTGGGGGATGACTCCCCAAAGCGGTCTCCCCCAAAATAATCGCGTCGGCGACTTCGATGTCTTCGCTTTGATTTATCTGGCCCGCGACCTCGGCCTCGGAATCGATGCCGTCGAAAAAGCCCTCATTTCCCACTCCGGTCTCAAAGGACTTTCTAGCCTAGAAAATGGCGATATTCGTGATCTTTGGACCGCCGCAGAATCTGGGCACGACGACGCCAAAATCGCTCTCAAAGTTTTCGTGGCCTCCATCCGTAAGTATCTCGGCCAGTTTCTCGTCGAACTCAACGGAGCGGATGTCCTGATTTTTACCGCCGGGATTGGCGAAAATGATTGGGAAATTCGCGAGCGGGTCTGCGCCGAGTTGGACTTCTGTGGGCTCCAACTCGATCTCGAAAAAAATCGCCTAACTCGCGCCACCGAAACCGTCATCTCCACCCCCCAATCCACAATCGAAGTCAGGGTCATCCCGACCAACGAAGAAATCATCATCGCCCGCAACGCTTGGGCTAAACTCTCAACCCTCAACTAACCAAACAACCCAACTATTATGGCACAACAAGCAATTGGAATGATCGAAACCCGCGGACTCGTCGCCCTCGTGGAAGCAACCGACGCCATGCTGAAATCAGCAAATGTCGAACTCGTCGGCCCCATCACTCAAGTCGGAAACGCCATGGTCACGGTCTGCGTGACTGGCGATGTCGCCGCCGTCAAGGCCGCCACTGAAGCAGGCAAAACTGCCGCCCAATCCCTCGGAGAAATCGTCTCCGTGAGCGTGATCGCTCGCCCACATACCGACCTCGTCGCTGTCTTGCCAAAAGCCAAGTAAGCCGCCCAGCTCCTTACCATGATCCTCGCCCGCGTCGAAGGCAGCGTCGTTGCCACCAAAAAAAATACCAAACTGACTGGACACAAGTTGCTCCTCGTCAGGCCTTTGGTGATCGACTCTCCAACGGCGCTGTCCTGGAAACCTGGCACGAGTACGCTTGTAGCAGTCGATAGCCTCGGGGCGGGCGAAGGCGAGATCGTCCTGATTGTTCAAGGAAGCTCCGCCCGCCTCGCCGCCGAAGACAAGGCATCCCCAGTCGACGCCGTAGTCGTCGGCATCGTCGATACCGTCGATATCGCAAAAAAAATTCTCTATAAAGCCGAGTAACCCGAATAAAAAATGGCAACGATTGACGAATCACTCGTCTCCAAAGTGGTGAGGGAAGTCCTCGCCCGTTTGCAGACAGAAACCAAAACCGCCCCAACCGCCCCAGTCGAACAGAGTCGCTTTGGCGTCTACGACGACATGGGCGCCGCTTGCGAAGCCGCTCACCGATCCTTCGAAAAACTTCGCGATCTAGGAGTGTCCGCCCGCCGCAAAGCCATTCAAGTCATCCGCAAAATGTGCGTCGAGAAAGCCGAAGAGTGGGGCTCCATCGAATTCGCAGAAACGAAAATCGGTCGGCTCGATCACAAAATCGAAAAACTGAAAATCTGTGGTGACCTCGTCCCCGGAGTAGAGTTTCTCGAACGCATGGCCTTCAGCGGTGACTTCGGTTTGACGATTATTGACTTCGCTCCTTGGGGCGTCATCGGTGCCGTCACCCCATCCACCCACAGCGTCCCCACTTTAACCGGGAACGCGATCAACATGATCGCCGCTGGTAATTCCGTGGTCTATAATACCCACCCCGCCGCCGCCAAATGCGCTGCCATTGCCATTCGCGCTTATAACGAAGCGATCTTCGCCGCCATCGGAATTTCCGATCTCCTCACCACGGTCGTCAAACCCACTCTCGAGACCTTCGACCAGATGTGCAAACATCCCAACGTCCGACTTCTCTGCGTCACCGGTGGCCCAGCAGTGGTCGCTGCCGCCATGAAAACAGGAAAACGCGCGGTCTGCGCCGGTCCAGGAAATCCCCCCGTGGTCGTCGATGAGACTGCCGACCTTGATCTCGCCGCCAAGTCGATCATTCAAGGCGCCAGCTACGACAACAATCTACTCTGCATTGGAGAGAAGGAAGTCTTTGTCGTCGAAGCTGTTGCCGACAAACTAATCGCCGCATTAAATCGCGCAGGCGCCGTCCAACTGAACGCCCAACAAATCGAGGCCCTCGCCGAAAAAGCGTTCGTCTTTCCTCAAGGCAAAGGGGCTGGTTGCCCTCACCCAGTCGTCAATCGCGACCTCGTCGGACGCGATGCTGCGATTCTCGCCAAGTCGATCGGGCTCGATGTCCCTCCAACCACCCAACTCCTTTTCGGCGAGACGAAGGAAGACCATCTTTTCGTGGATGAAGAACAAATGATGCCCTTCATTCCCGTGGTCCGTGTCACCAATGTCGATGCAGGAATCGCCGCGGCCATTCGCGCCGAACACGGCTACAAACACACCGCGATTATGCATTCCCAAAACATTCGCAACCTCACCAAAATGGCGCAAGTCGTTGACACCACGCTTTTTATTAAGAATGGTCCCTGCATGACGGGCCTCGGACTCGGTGGCGAAGGCTTTCTCAGCTTTAGTGTCGCCACCCCCACGGGTGAAGGCGTGACCACGCCCATGACTTTCACCCGTTCGCGCCGCTGCGTGATGGTGGAAAACCTCAACCTCTTCTAGAATGCGCCTCGCCACCATTCGTGGACATGTCACCGCAACGGTCAAACACCCCAGCTTATGCGGATGGCGGTTGCTCATCGCCGTCCCCGAGAGCCCAGACTTGGCACCTCAAATTGTCATTGATCCCCTCGGCGCTGGCCTCGGCCAAAAAGTCTTAATCTCCAGCGATGGGAGCGAAGCCCGCCAGATCGTCGGTGACGAACGAAGTCCCGCCCGCTGGTCGGTCCTCGGGATCGTCGATCCAGAAGGAGCAATCACCAGATGAGAATGGGCACCGTCATCGGCCGAGTCACCCTCTCCGTTCGTTCACCAAAGTATCTCGGCGAGAGACTTTTAATTACTCTCCCATGGAAGACCAATAGCTTTGAAGGCGATGAGAAGTATGACCCCGCCATCGTGGTCTATGATCAACTCGGTGCCGGTGTTGGTCAGCTCATCGCCATCAGCGAAGGCCGCGAGGCCGCCTGCCCGTTCGTCCAACCAACCCCAGTCGATGCCTACTGCGCCGCGCTCGTCGACGAGTTTTTTTACCAAAAATAACCTATGAAATTGATCACCCAAAAAGAAGCCACCGATTTTCTCAGAACCGGAGCAAAAGAGTTTCGCCAAAATTCTGAAATCCGTTTGACCCCAGGGGCGAAAGACATTTTTACAGAAGCAGGCGTGAAGGTGGTCTTTGATTCCGCCACCCCACCCAGTGAATCAACCCTAAGCGCCGTTCCCGCCGCCAATGCCACCGCTGGTAATTATAGCGCGGAAGATCTTCGCCTCTTCTCCAGCGCCGAAGCGCAGGCCATCAAGGAGCAGATTTGTGACATCGGTCGGCGTATTTGGATGCGCGAATATTGCGACGGCAACGGAGGAAATATCTCCGCACGCATCGCCCCAGACCGCTTCATTTGCACCCCCACGGGCGTCAGCAAAGGCTTCATGACCCCAGAGATGCTTTGCCTGGTCGATGGCAAAGGCACCCAATGCGGCGGCACTTGGAAACGCTCCAGCGAAATCACCACCCACCTCGCCATCTACCACTCCACCCCAGAGGCCGTCAGCGTCTGTCACGCTCACCCTTGCCACGCAGGCGCCTTTGCGATCAAAGGAATGCAACCGCCACCCCGGCTAATTCCAGAGCTCGAGGTTTTTGTCGGCACCGTCGCTTATACTCCTTATAAAACACCGGGGAGCCCAGAAATCGCCGCCGAAATTTTCCCTCTCGCGCCCAAGCATCAATCGATCTTGATGGGCAATCACGGCGTGATTTGCTGGGGAAAATCAGTCGAAGACGCCTACTTCAAAATGGAGATCACCGACGCCTATTGCCGTACGGTCATCCTCGCACAAGCCATCCCCGGCTCGGCATCGATCCCTTGCGATAAACTCCCCGAACTCTTGAAGATCAAACAAAGTCTCGGACTCCCCGATGACCGCTACGACCTCAAACCTGCGGGCCTCTGCGAAGTCGATCCTTGGCAACAAATGTGCGGGTCCCACGGCTGCTCTTCACCAGTCACCCCAAGCAATCCCATGACCAATCAACCCGCCTCCAGCGATGCGGAGATCGAAGCCCTCGTCCAAAAACTTACCAACGAAATCGTCGCCAATCTCACCAAAAAGTAAGCGCGGCGACGCACCCCAAAGGTCAGTGGTTTCACCTCGTTGACAACCCAAAAATCACGGCGCCCTCCTCAAGTAATCACCAGCTCCGCTTTTCAAAAGATTCCCATTCCACCTTGGTCCAATTCTGGGGCTCAGTCACTTAGGGAACAAATCGTTTCGTACTAATAATCCGAAATTTGTAGAACTCATCCACTGTCGCCGTAGTCGAACTCTTCGCGAAATCTGGCATTGATGCCCCCATATCGATATAACGCTCAATCAAAGTCGCCCCCCGAAACTCACTGACGATTTGATCCCCGCCCTCCTTCCAGACTTCATCATCGCCCGGCGTTGTCGCCACCCGCTTTTTCAATCCCTGGACTCTCATGTGCACGGTGTAGCTGTTCGACTTCGTCGTCAGCTTGGCATAAATGCAGGCGTAAGGGTTCTCTCGCGTATTATCGCCAGTCACGAGGCTCTTCGGCCAAATCGTCCCGTCTTTATATTCCGATAAACTTTCGCCAAGCCGGACAAGGTGCATCTCACAGATCTGCGTCGCCGTTCGGAAAATCCCTTTGCTTTTAAAATAGTCGTCGAATTGCTGGAGGGTTTGAATCGGATCGATCGCCTTCCTCATATTCTGAGCATCCGTCCCATTCCCCTTCGACGCGTCATCCCAGTGCTGCCGAACATAGGCATCCTGACAGGCCAACGGGTAGGGATCATTGGGCAACCACGGATGATCCGAAGTTTCGTGATCCCACAGCTTATAGGATCGGGACATCGAATTCACGATCGCCAACGGTTCCTCGCCCTTTAAAACCGCATGAAGGGCCGTCGCCCTCCGAATGTAACTGAAGGGGGCAATCTGATAATTCATGTTAATTTTTCCCGCCGTCGAAAACGGCTCACTGATCGCGTAAGGCTCCACGACCGACATCCAGAAAAGATCCATAATCAGGTGATCAGGAGGCACGGTAAAAGGCGGGCCGGAAACTGGCACCCCGTTCCCAGGATGGTTGAGTTGAGGGCGAAAGAGGAGCGTCTGCCAAGGCTGATTGCGCCTCACCCCAGTAGGAAGCGAACCCAACATTCCTGCAGACTTCATAAAGCGATTCGGCGAAAATTGGACATCCCGAGGCTCACTGAAATTCCAAGCAAAGTATCCGTAACTGCCACTCTGCGTAGTACATCCCTCATCAGGCTTATTGATGAAAGCCCCATCGTAAAGATGCGCCACCCCATTATCAAAGTCGTTCCATTTGTTGAACTCCTTGCCCGCCCCAGGATTGATCTCTGGCAGTCGCGACCAGTGATAATCCGCAGGCGTCAGCTGATCTCCTGTCTTGGATCGGCTATAGGTGTAGCCGGGCACAGGTGGTTCATTGGCAAAGCCATAGAAGGCATGCGTCCCCACGGGATCCGTGAAAATATGATAAAAATGCTCCAACGGATCTGCCCAGCCTGCCACCTTCACAAACTCCACATCTTTTAAAGGCTCCGACTTCGCCGCCACCAGTCGCATGTCTCCGTGCTTCGGAACAATCGTTCGCACCACGTCTTCCTTCCGAAAAATTCCCCCTTTTTTAAATCCACTTTCCGCCCCATTGCCAAATTGCCGATTGGTATCGCCATATTCTGGCCCCGGTTGTTGCGGAGCTTGCCCGGTCGCGGAATAACGAGAAGAAAACTGCCGCCAATAATTAGCATCCGTAGCATCGGCACCACGGTAGCCAGTGGTCCCCTCATTGACTAAATCAGGAATCGGAAAGGTCCCGCCAGGAAAGTTAAAATCAAAGGTCTGCGTGAGAATTTTTCCGGGCTCAGAAAAGACTTTTACTTGAATCGCTCCCGCAGTGAATTCCATGGTTTTCTTACCCCCTGCCACGCTCACCGCCACGGGAGTGCTGCTGACCAATGGATAGTTTCCCCCACCGAAAGTCATGATCGGACCCCGTAACCCTCCCGATGGCCCCCAATTTCGTCCATGCCAAGTGCTTGAAAATGAACCACCAGAAGCCAGGTTGACGCTGTTTGCTGGAAATCCTAAATTCTTGCCGTCGAGTTTGATCAAGTTCTTAAAAGTAACCTCATAAGAAATCTGCTCGATCAGAGGGTAATATCCGTGACTAACCGTGAATGGTTCAAAAAGAAAGGAAGCCGCCACCACTCGCTCGGTGGCGTTCGCCGAGTTGCAGATAAAGTGGAACCCCACTTGCGAAACTGAATGGATCCGCCCGAATCCTCGGGTCTCCCCACTCGTCGTCGGAATTTTAATCGGCGTAATCTGCCCACGATTGCTAAAGCGCGAACCCACCTGCGGATCCTGCAAATTAACCGAACGAATATAATCGAAAATTTCCGTAAGAATCTCCTCGCGATCAATCCCCCACTTCGAAGCGCTCGAGAATTTTCCCCCAAATCCCGGAATATCTTGATCCGTCAATCGTTGTAAATAAGCGTAGAGAATCTGATTGCGAGGGGAGCCGTTGGCATCAAGCAAATTCCAGTCAGCAACGTCGCTACTCGCGTCTGACCGCTGAAAATAATAGTTTTGCCCGTTGCCACCAACTGACCCCGTGAGCGTAGAACAAAAGGCGGAGAGATCATCATAGGCACTCCGAAATTGCCGCGAGGGGTTGCTGTGCACAGGCCACAGAGAAACGCGCGGCTGGCCAAAAAGATTCACCTCAGGCGCACGACTGCTCGTCGTCAGAAAAAAACGGCTCCGCTTCAACGCCGCGGGATCAACCAGAGCATTGAGGGTGCGATCTGGTTTAAAAAGAAACTCGTCGACCGAACCAAAAAGACGATCGGAATCCAAGGTGACCTTGCCAATTGCCCAAACCGGCTTCGTCCCAGCCTCGCTCCCGCCCCAAGCCACCCGAGGCATTGCCTCATAAATACTCTGCTTCTGCGACGTCGTCAGCACGGTGTTCGGGAAAAATACCGGGCTAAGCGCCACCGAATAAGGATGCCCAGGAAAACGCTGAAACTCACTGTGCGCAGGCTGATTCTTGCCGTAATCCAAATCCAACTTGCTAATACACCGGGGCGTGTCCCATGGAGTCGGCTCAGAAGCGGTGTTGAGATTGATCTTGCAGGTTTCATCGTCGGCCCAAAACGCCACCCGCCCCACGATCGGGTTCGCCGCACTCGGTTTCTTATCCGCGGAAGCGCCCACCCAAGTAGCCAACTGCTTCGCCGTATCATAGTCCGTCGGAGCTGTCCAAGTGCCGTCTCTGAGAACATAAATCCACTTCACGGGCATCGGGAGTCGGGCGGTGTTGTCGGTGCTATTATTCGCCACCACCACCCCAGCCAAATCCCCAGCTCCAATCTTCTTTGTATAACTAAATCCCTCCACCGGAGAATTCGACCCCACCCCTGCCGCTTTCGGATCGATAATCGGAAAAACGGGGTAAGTCACACTGGCATTGCTGGTGTCAGAAACCAAAACAGGCGCATTCAGGTCGGTATAAATCCCCGGCTTCGTGTTCCAGCCAGCGTCTAAATCCGTTTCAGGGGTGAAGCTGGCAATTTGGCTCTTCCCCAAAATCATGTTCTCCGACGAGTAGAGTTTAAAGTAATTCACCGGTTCCCCTGCACTGTCATACGTGCGGATCATTCCGGGCTGCGATGCCCATGCCACCGTTCGCCCTTTGGACGTAGCGTCACGAATCTGCCCAATCACCGCTTGGGTCGCAGAGTCAGCCAATTGCCGAGCGTTAACCCCCGACGCATAGCCTTTCGCTGAACTCAATTCGGTGGTGACCGTGGAATAAAACGCCACCACTAACACGGAAATCAGCACCAAAAAAGCCAGCACCAGAACGAGGGCAACTCCGCCTTCGGAAGGCTTTTTGAACGGTTGATTTTTTAAAAAGTCGCAGGTGTTTATTTCCATGGTTAGTTGCTCTGCTCGCGGCTCCACTTCGCTCCCTTAATGCTCACATTCGTGCTAAAAACTCGGTAAGTCAGGGCAGGCTTTGTCGCCTGCATGGTGGTCTGGAGCGTCTGCAAATCTTTGGCGTATCCAGATTTAGACGGATCTGCAGTATCGCCCACCGAGGTAAAAAGAGTGGAGAGCCCGAGGGCAGGCATCGAAACATTAGCTTTCTGCAAACGACTAAACGATGCCTCATCGACCGCGATCATCGTCACCTGAATCACCGGGGGGAGTTGGTGCCTCGGATTAAGATTCTTATCAGCTAAAGTCGCCATATTTGTCCCTGTCGAATCGTACAAATAGGAGGGCGCGATCGCTCCATCGGCGTATTTGCCCGCCGCCTGATCATAAGGGGTCAATTTAGGCAAGACCACCAGCGCCACCACATTTTCCGCAAGCACCCGGGTGGGGCGCGGATTTTGATTAAACGGCTTAGTATACCAGTCGCGGCCCACATAATCGGCGTTCCCCCCTGCATCGATAGCGTTTTGGTAAACACTAAATAATTCCGACGCCTCCATCAACTCCATCAGACGAAACCGATAACGATAAGGCGCAAGGGCCTTAGTCACAAAGGACGGCCGAAGCAGGGAGTCGTCCCCAAACTGAATGAAAAAGCCCCAGGTATTCAGAAGATTTTCCATCCGCGCATAGTTGCTCCGGTCCGCAACGTAACCGAGCGGAGCCTGAAAAAAGACGGCGTGGGTGGGGCAGGTGCTTGAGGGCAACCCGAGGACCGAAGCCGGTCCGCTGATGAACCGCAAGTCAGACTGACGCCCGTAGCGACTCGGAACAAAGGTGGCCGCGTTCTGGGGCGTACGAGCAACCCCACTCGCATCAAAGTAGTCCCAATAAGTATTCAAAGTGGCTTGACTTAGCCGCCTCGTGATCGCCTCAAACCCCGTTCTCGCCCCTCGAAATTCCTCCGCCTTCGCCGTGCTATTTATCCAAGTCTTTCGGGTAACCTCAGTAATCGAAGTCAAGATCAGGAGCAGCAACCCGATGATCGCCGTCGCCACTAAAACTTCCACGAGAGTGAATCCCCCCGCTCGCCTACACGCTAAAGATGGATTCTTCATTTATTTCGGGCAGCCAATGCTGGGAGTGTCAAAATATTCAGTGCCCGGGTATTTTCAGGCTGCTGCTGATACGCTCCCGTCCACAAATTTCTCATCGGCTTGTCCAAGCTGTTTGAGGGATCTAACGACAGCGCCAATTCTTGATTTCTAGGGTTGTTTGCTACCTGCACGGTAATCATCACCAGATGCACATTCTCCACCCCAACCAATCCGCCATTCTGTGGCAAAACCGTGGCCGGCGCAATCCGCGTGTTCACATGATAAATAGCCTCAGATTTCTTCGCGGCCAGCAACTCGTTCCCCTGATCGTCAAAATACCGCTCGGCTTTCCTTCCCGTCTGATTCGCCCCCGCAATCGCTTTCCCTCCCGCATCTTTTATCAACTCACTAAAATCCGTCTGCTGAGCGTCATTAATCACTCGCTGCGCAATCTGCGAACCCACCGAAGTCTCCATTGCCTGCCGAGAAATCGACATCCCTGCGGGGATGAGCGCAAAAATCGCCACAAAAGCAAAAGCGACCACCCCAATCGCCAAAACGACTTCCACCAAACTAAATCCTCCAGTCCGGGCGTCGGTCGCTTGCCTGAAAAAATTCCCGTTTCGATCCTCCAAATCACTAAAAATTAATTTATTATTCATTGAATTAGTGCAATTCCACTCATGGCGCGAATCGCTTCGTACTAATCACCCTAAACCGATAATAATCGTCCATCGAAATATCCGCATTCTTTGCAAAATCTTTTAACCCGCTGTCTCCGGGATCAATATAACGCTCCACAATCGAAGCCCCACGATATTCGCTGGCGATAAAGTCTTGCCCCTCCGACCACACCGCAGGATCGCTATTCGTCCGCTTCCTCAAGACCTGGACCCGCAGATGAACGGTGAAGGTATTCGACTTGGTCGTGGCTCGCTCATAAATATGCCCGTACGGAAACTCCCGAGCGTTGTCCCCAGTGAAAGCATAGTCCTTCCACCAGCCCGCTCTCACTCCCGCGAGTGTCGTCCCCTTCGGCACCAAATACATATCGCAAATCTCCGAAGCCGACCGAAACATTCCCTTCTCCCCAATAAACGGCAACGAAGAAAGCGTGTTAAAACGCTCCTCAAACCCCAGAAGCGTCTCATCGCGATCAATTTCCCTCCGAAAAATCGTCCCACCTGCGCCGTCCTTGTAGTTGGTCACAGAATTCGGAATGGCCATCACCCGCGTCGACTTCAACAAGCCCCGCACCGCCGTCGATCGCGTGATATAGGTAAACGGCGCAATCTGATAATTCAAATTCACCTTGCCCGCCGTAGAAAACGGCTCGCTAATCACATACGGATCCACGACCGGCATCGTGAAAAAGTCGAGGAAGAGATGGTCGCGCAGTCCCTGTAAACCAGGATGCGCTCGGCCACCAGCGGGATTTGGACAAAAAAGCAGCGTCCGCCATGGCTCGCCCGCAGGCAACGATCCGAACATCACCGGCGAGGAAACTTGCCGATTCGGGGTGACAATTTCCGTCCGCGTATTGTCCCCGGGCCCATAATAATCGTCAGGCTTGTTGATGTAACAACCGTCTTGGTGATAGGTCGGCCCATTATCATAATCTCCCAGCACCCCACTGATCATTTTCGCCCCCCGCAATCCCCGCGCCGCAATCGGATTCCCCGGGCTGGTCGCAGGACTGCCATTCGTCCCATCAACCAGATCCGCGTGAAACTTCGCGCCCGCTGGCCCCCCGCCATTCCCATTGCGAAGACTATGAATAATCCGCTCCGTCGCGTCTTGGTAGCCGGCTCCGTCTGCCCCCCCAGAATAGCCCGCAAAATAGTCCGCCGTCACCGTTTTCAACGATGCCACATAGCGCAAATCTCCCCGAGCCGGACCCAGCGGATCGATCTGCATACTCCGCACGGTGTCATTATTGGTATCAATCAAACCCCCAAAAATCCGCGCATTAAAATCCTTGTTGCCACCAGAACTTTTCGGCGTAGGCCATGTCGTGGAAGCCGCCGGAAACTTAATCTGCAATGTCTGCACCTTGGTCGCCTCAGTCGCGGCTTCCGCATAACCAGAATGCACCTCCACGGTAATCTCCCCACCTCCAAAGGTAAACTTGCCCGACGCAGGATCGATATCAATCTCATCGCTCACAAAAGGATAGTCGGTCTCCTCATTCCAAGTCGTAAAACCACTCGCCGGAATCCGCTTGTTCAAATCGTTTCCAGGCCCATTCCAAAGCCGAAATGATGCGTATGTTCCAGTGTAAGCGGTGTTGTGCTCGCCTCCACTGCCATAACCACAGCGCGAAGTCACCAGGTTGACGAGGTTGTCGCGAAATAATCCACTCTTGCCATTGATTTTCAAATTCTTGCCGTTCTTAAAAACATAACGCACCAGCGGACTCCAAGTCCAAGACCCCGCCGTCGGACTGTACGGCAACAACATCAACAAAACTCGCATTTTTGTTCCCTCATCGTTGGTCGCATAAAAAATCAGCGTCGCCTCCGTCACCACGGGAAACCGCCCAAATCCCTTCGTCCCCACCCCCACCCCACTCGGCGTGTTCGCGGGCGGAATCAGTGGAACAATCTGCGTCTCGCCACTCGCCGCGTCCGATAAACCACGCGCAGGCGCGTACTCGTAGCGAGGCGGCAGTGCCGTATCCACCGCGTATCCATTCGTCCCCGCTCGCACCAAATCGATCATCTCCGTCAAAATTTGATCCCTCTTTGCCGCCGGATAAATATCCGTGATCTTCGCCCCCCAACCCGGAATGCTTGTCGAAGTCAAACTTTGTAAATATTGATAAAGCTCCCGATTCCGCTCCATCCCCGCCCCCGTCCAATCCAAAGCGGTATCTTGACTGCTCGGCGGCTGAAAACCATGGCTGGGGAGCTGCATAAAGGGAATATCTGGATGACTCGTGCGAACGTTCGTCGGATCACGCAAATAGAAACTATAACGCTGAAAGTAGAACTTAAACCTCTCCACCGAATTAATCGTCGAACAAAAAGCCAAAAGCTCATCCTTAGCGTTGCGAGGTCGATCCGGCTCCCCCCGCTTATTCGGATTCCCAGCGTTCGGATCTTTTTCTTGCTGAAGCTGCCATAAAGAAATCCGCGGCCGCCCAAAGACATTGACCTCTGGTGCCCGATTGTATGCCGTTAAAAAAAACTTCGCCTTCTCTAAAATCCCTCGGGTAATCAATGGCGACGACTCACGATTCGCCGCCTGACTGGGCGATTGCGGATCGACTCCTTCGGGTGGAGCAAAAATCAACTCGTCCACCGAGGAATACAAACGATTGTAATCGGGATCAATGTGCACACCATTCGAGCTGGTGTTGACTGTTCCCCCTCTCGTCCCCCCCGCCCGAATCCGCGGCACCAAATCATAATAGGGCTTGTAGTAGGTATCAAAATCCGCGGAACTCAAACTCCCATCCTCCGCCGAGGGAATCTTCATTTCAGGAATCAACCCTCCAAAAACAGGGCTCAGGCAGACCGTCGCAGGGTGACCAGGGTAACGCTGAAATTCCCCCTTCACCGGTACCCGATCATTCAACTGATCCTCCGCAAAAGGCGAGTTCCCATTGCTACTCCGTGCCCACGCCCGATCCGAAAATGTCCCCTCCGAAGCCGTATTAATATTCAATTTACAGGTCTCGTCGTCCGCCCAAAAGGCCACCCGACCCACAATCGGATTCTCCTTGGATGGCCGTAAATATTCCGGTGCCGACGCCCAAGTCGCCGCCTGCGTCCCCGTCGGATCAGGCGCAGTGATCGTCCCGTCCCGCAAAACATACAGCCACCGCACCGGCATCGGTGCGGGGTTGCCGGTCTTCGATGCATTCCCCGAAAACGTCGGGTTATATGCCTCGTTCGGCACCCACTTCGCTGTCGCAAATCCCTTCGCCCCTTGGATCGAAAATCCTTCAATCCCATTCTGCGAACTTGGATCATACTGCCCGCTTGGATCGAGAATCGGATAGTTCGCCGTATAATTTTTGCCATCAACGATCACTTTCCCGTTCGTCTCCGGCACGAGCACCGGACTGTTTAAATCAGAAAAAAGCGCCGGAGCCGCTGGCCAACTCTCCGGAATTTCTGCATCCAATTGCTTCGCCGGAAGAAAGTCGCTTCCCGGCGGCTCCACCATATTCAACGCCGAATAAAGCTTAAAAGATCGCCCGGGCTTGCCGTCATCGGCATAAGTATGAATCAGTCCCGGTTGCGACGCCCAAGTCAGCCGACGACTCGACTTATCCCCAGGAATCGTGTAACTCTTGGTCCCATCGCTAATCTGCCCGATCACCAGATTGACGGTCGTCTCCGCCAGTTGCTTGGCCGTCACCCCCCGAACATAGGTCTTTGAACTCGTCAACTCCGTCTGAACACTCGAATAAAAAGCCAAGACGAGTACAGAGAGCAGCACCAACATCGCCAGGACCAGCACTAAAGCGACTCCCCGATGAGCCGCGCGTTTCTTGGCATTAAATAAAAATCTCTTCATCCCGTTTTAGTTGATCTGATCCCGACTCCACTTCGCCGCCCGAATCGGAATGTTCGTCGTAAAAATTCGGTAGTTCACCCGCTTACTAATTAAGGTGTTTTCCAAAGATATGTCCGCCGTACCCGTCGGCTGTACCACCAAATCAGCCGTGTATTTTGTCGTGTCCACAAACTTCGCTCCCACTTTGAAAAAATCACCCGAACTCGCACCCAACCTCAGTCGCATCGCCGACGCTTCATCAATCGCCACCATCGTCACCTGCAAAAGCGGCGGCAACTGATTCTTAGGGTTGGTTCGCCCATCGCTCCGCGTCTGCCCAGCATTCATTGTCAGCGCCGAATCATAAAGATAACGCGGCGAAAGCGGAGAAAAATCTGTCTCCATACTCCCCGCCCGCAACTCCAATTCATCCCGCTTCGAGAGCCTCGGCGTGATAATCAAAGCAATGACATTCTCCGCGATCGGTCGACTCAGCGAAGCGGAAGTATTCACGGGAATCCGATACCACTCCGAACCCTGATAAGAAACGGAAGCCGGCAATCCACCATCCAAACCCGAGGTGTATCCATAAGTGCTCATCAACTCCGACGCCTGCATAAACTCCATCAAACGATGTCGATAGCGCAACGGCACCAGCGGGACGGCTTTCGAAAGAAACGCCGGACGCTGATCCGCGTCACTATTCAACTCCACATAATACCCCCAAACATTCAGTAATCCCTCCAAACCGTGGTGGTCGGGATACGACGGATGCACCAAACCAAGGGGCGCGTGAAAAAAGACACTGTGCGTTGTCCTCGTGCCAAACCCAGTCGCTCCAATCAAACTAGTCGCCGGTCCACAGTTAAATCGCAACTCCGACCGCCGCTCGTAACGCGTCGGGAAACCCGAACTGTCATAACCGTAATCCCAATAGGTATTGAGCGTCGCCTGACTGATTTTTCCCGTCATACTCTCAAATGCCACTCGCGCCTGCCGAAACTGCTCCGCCTTTGCCGTCGTATAACGCCACGTCGCCGACGTCTGGTTGGTCAAAGAGACCAGCATCAGCAAAATCAAGGAAAGGATTCCCACCGAAACCAACACCTCAAGGATCGTGAACCCTCGATTCCCCAACCGACGCCAGACGCTCTTTCTCATCGCTTAAGATTGCTTCGGATATCCATTCCGAGAAAGCACCACCGAAAAAGTCTGAAGGCGAATTCCCGCACTCTTCGCTTTCACAGGATCAATTAAATAGGAGGTTTCATCAATATCCAGAGCCTTTCCCGTGGGGTTGCTCGCCACCTCGACGGTCAAAAAAGTGGTGTCCCGAGGATTAAATCGACTCCCTCCCTTCGAAGGCAGTGAGGTCGGGTAGGTACTCTTATGCTCAGCAGGATTGGCCGCCCCAGGTAGCGATCCCCGAACCCGCACCCAATAAAGGATGCCCGGCGGCCCCTGCCGCTCGGCGAGACTCGGCGCCGTCGGATTCCCCACTTTTACCTCCGTCCCTTGATCGTCAAAATACCGAACGGGCATCGCATAATAATTTCCCTTGACAGGATTCCCAATCAATTGATCAAAATCCGTCTCCGTGGCATCGCTAACCACTCGCTGGACAATCTGGGCACTCACCGAGGTATCCATGGCTTCGCGAAATATCCCCAATCCAACCGGAAGTAAGGAAAAAATTGCCAGAAAAGCAAATGCCACCACCCCAATCGCTAAAACAATCTCCACCAAACTAAATCCCCGTGTCCCCCGACCCGAAAGTCGCCAACTCCTTTCAGAATAAATTTTATTGGAAATAAACATTGTTCCCTAGTGTGGAGAAAATTCTTAGCGGTTGTGGGAGAAAAGTGGAAACTCAATGTCCATACATTGACAAGACCTGTCAATCGTTTTTCCCGCGGCTCACCTCGGTAATCTTTCCCCTTTCAAAAGGCCAAAGCCCTCGCATCTCCACCCGCCCACCACCACCCACTCACTCTCCCTCGCTCACAAAACCCTCCTCCACAACGACCTCCACAACGACCTCCAACCCTCACCTCCACCTAGTCTTCGTCACTCGCCCCTTTCTCTCTCCGCAATCCCCGCAGCTTGCCTTGGATAAAAGCATCAATATCCCCATCCATCATCGCCGCAATGTTGCTCGTCTCCACCCCAGTCCGGAGATCAATGACTTTTTGATAGGGCTGAAATACATACGAACGAATCTGACTCCCAAAAGCCACATCACTCTTTTCACCATAAGCAGCCGAAATCTCCGCCGCCGCCTTGTCCACCTCGATCTGCTGAAGCTTCGCCTGAAGCATGCGCATCGCCGTCACCTTGTTTTTTTGCTGACTCCGCTCGTTTTGACAAGCCGCCACTAACCCACTCGGAAGATGCCGAATCCGCACGGCCGTCTCCACCTTGTTGACGTTTTGTCCCCCCTTACCGCCGCTCCGATAGGTGTCCACCTCAATGTCCGCCTCATTAATTTCAATCGGGGCACTTTCTGGCAACTCCGCAACCACATCCACCCCCGCAAATGAGGTGTGCCGCCGCTTATTCGAGTCAAACGGCGAGATCCGCACCAACCGATGAACCCCTCGCTCGGTCGCCAGATATCCAAAGCTAAACTCCCCACTCACCAATACTGTACACGACTTAATCCCCGCTTCATCCCCCAGCTGAATATCGATAATCTGACTTTTAAAACCCCGACGCTCTATCCACCGCTGGTACATTCGCAAAAGCATATCCGCCCAGTCGCATGACTCCGTCCCCCCCGCCCCAGAATTGATCGTCACAAAGGCATTGCAACGGTCATTTGGACCCGCCAAAAGCATCTTCATTTCAAAGTCTGCCAAGCTCCGCAAAATCGCCCGATATTCTTTTTCTGCCTCCGCCGTCGCTTCCGAATCATTTGCCTCCAAAGCCAGTTCGATCAAGACCGGCAAATCATTCAGCTGATTTTCCAAAGAAACCAGTGGGCCTACTTTGCCCCGAATCACCGAAACCTCTTCAACATTCTTCTGTGCCCGCTCCTTGTTCGTCCAGAAATCGGGCTCGCTCATCAATCCTTCGAGCTCCGCCAATCGCTCCTGCAATTTACCGAAGTCAAAGATACCTCCGCAATTCACCAACCCGCGCCTGAAGTTCTTCCGTATTAATCGCTTGAATGTCCATAAATTGTAAAAAGTGGGTGGTCGTAATCGAAAATTTTCGGCCATCTCCTCGAAAGATCCACCAACGAATCCTTACTCTTTCCGGGTTAGCCCTCCCGCGCTCGCTGAACTCGAAGTTCCGCTACACTCAGTGCGACTTCGGTTTCGGGAAGCGGTAAATCATCTCTCCCTCCTTCATTAAATTCAACCGGTCGCGTGCATAGTAAGATGCCAACTCCGAATCATGCTTTAAAGCTTTCACCAAACAGACGTTCCGATCACGCAACTGCGTTTCCTTCTGCACTTCCACCTCCAACGCCGCGAGCTGCTCTTGTTGAGACGATCGCTCCAACAATAACGGAGCAAATTGAATCCCCAGAGCAATCAAAACCCCACCACAAGTCAGAATAAACAACCATCGATTAATAAAAGACCAAGGACTCTTATCAACCTCAGAGTGACCGAAGTAATCTGGTTGGTTCGTACTCACTTAGCGCATCTTACCGCCAAAAATTGCGTTGTCACCAAGTTCCTCCTCAATCCGCAAAAGTTGGTTATACTTCGCCACCCGGTCCGTCCGACTCAACGATCCCGTCTTGATCTGACCAGCGTTAGTCGCCACCGCGATGTCCGCGATCGTCGTGTCCTCACTCTCCCCAGAACGATGCGAAATCACCGCCGTATAACCATTCTCTTTCGCCAACTCAATCGCATCCAAGGTCTCGGTCAATGTCCCAATCTGGTTCACTTTCACTAAAATAGAATTCGCTGTCCCCGTCTCAATTCCCTTTCGCAAAAATTCCACATTCGTAACAAAAAGGTCGTCCCCAACCAATTGGGTCCCTGCCCCCATCACCTCCGTCAATTTCTTCCAGCCAGCCCAATCATTTTCCGCACAGCCATCCTCAATCGAAATAATCGGAAACTTTTTCGCTAACTCCACATAATAAGCCACCAACTCGTCAGCGCTCCGCTTCGATCCGTCGGACTTCTTGAAAATATATTGCTTCTTCGCCTTGTCGTAAAATTCACTCGCCGCCACATCCAACGCAATGAAAATATCCTGCCCAAGCTTGTATCCCGCTTTTTTAACAGCCACCGCAATCGTCTCCAAGGCGTCATCCGCCGAAGTGAAGTTCGGCGCAAATCCCCCCTCATCACCCACCGCCGTCGATAACCCACGACCCTTCAATACCCCTTTCAAGGCATGAAAAATCTCGCAACCCGCACGAATCGCTTCGCTAAATGACCCCACCCCTTTAGGCATAATCATGAACTCTTGAAAGTCCACCGGCGCATCCGAATGTGCCCCTCCATTGACGATATTCATCATTGGCACCGGCAAAACCTTGGCGTTCGGCCCCCCAAGATACTTGTAAAGAGGTAACCCAAGCTGCTCAGCCGCCGCCTTGGCCGTCGCCAACGAAACCGCCAAGAGCGCATTCGCCCCCAACTTGGCTTTGTTCTTTGTCCCATCCAAGGCACTCATCGCCCGATCAATCCCCACCTGGTCGAGCGCATCCTGCCCCTCCACAATTTTCGCAATCGCCTTATTGACATTCCCCACCGCCTTCGTGACCCCCTTACCCAGATAGCGATCTTTCACCCCATCCCGCAACTCCCAAGCCTCATGCTCGCCAGTGCTCGCGCCACTCGGCACGATCGCCCGACCAATCGCCCCACCAGCCAAAGAGACCTCCGCCTCAACTGTCGGATTTCCTCGCGAATCAATAACTTGGCGAGCGTGGACTTCAATGATTTCAGTAAGTGACATGGTTGGTAAATTGAGGGTTAAAATTAAGGCGACCGGTAAAAAGCGGAAAATGAAGCGGAGATCAAGCTAGAAGGCGAGGAATTGACTCAAAAATGATGCAAATGGCGAAAAAAGAGTTTCCTCTCTTTTAAGCCTTCAAAAAGGGCTCGATCTTCACCACCTCAACCAATCGTTCACCAATCTCCGTCGGCACATTCACCTGATCCCCAGGCTTCCGGCTCAGCAAGGCCTGCGCAAGCGCCGATTGATAACTGACCAATCCCTTTTCCGGCTCACCATCCCATGCTCCCAAAATAGTGTATGTCTCCACCGCACCGCCAGTGACTTCACGAAGACTAACCACCGTCCCCAGAGAAACTTGCGTGAGATCTGGATTCGCAAAGTCAGTCCCTCGGGCGAGCGAAAGCTCCCGCTCCATCTCACTCCGACGCCGCCCCAAAACCCGTTGCATTTCTTTCGCCGCCTTGAACTCAAAGTTTTCCCGTAAATCCCCATAACTCCTTGCCACACTGATCTCTTTCACATTCTCAGGAATCTGTTTGTTCACCAAATCATCAAAAGCGATCTTCTTCTTTTCTAGGCTCTCCCAAGAAACCACCAGCGTCTCCTGCTTCGTATCACTCTCCCCAGAAAGCAAAGCCTGCATTTCTGGAAATAATCGAATGATTCGCCCCATCAAAGATCGCTTGTTCAACTCCTCAAAAACTGGCGTCCGCATGAGCTTTTGCATGATGTTCCGCATGTCCTCGTGCGTCGCAGAATCTACTAGGTCATTGAGCAATTCCTTGTCGTTCAACAAAAGATCGTGCAACCGCCGATCCCGCTTCGCTTCATCAAATTGATCCCGCTCCAATGCACTAATAATCGAACTCAGTAACCGGGGATTCACCAAATCCGCAAACGCCCCATCCCTCTCTTTGCAAAGCCAGATCAAGGTCTCCGAGGTAATCGCGTGATCCCGAATCTCTCGGTCAATCCCCTTGAGAAGGACCGCCACTTGCCCTTTTTCCTCCAATAACCTTGCCGCTTCCGTGACCACCCGAGTGCTCCCCCGCGTCGCCAAATCCAAAGCCACATTTGGCCAGTCTTCCCCAAATGCCTGAGGAATTTCTGCAAAAACTCGCTTGTGCTTGACCGCAGGAAGATCCGCAATCAAGGAAACCAATCGGCGCTTTTCCTCCCGAAGAATCTGATCAACCCCCAACGCCTCTGCCCCTTTTTCCAAATTTACTTTTTCCGCTATCTCATCACGAATCAACAAAAGCTCCAGCGCTTCAGCGGTATTTAATCTCTGGCTTTTCTTCGCCTGCGTATCCGCCGCCACCAAAATCGGCGTCAACTGCACCACCGGATCGGTGAAGTCCGAAAGGTTCTTGAGAATTCGGTCAAGCGCAGAAAGTTGATCCTTCAACTGCCGAGCATTCCCAAAGGCCTCAAGATACTCCACCACATGCGAAACGGGTGCAGAGCGTAACTCCAATGGCGAAGTTTTCTTCGCAGGAACAATAAAGTGACCATCTTTTTTAATGACTTTTTTCGTCGCCTCCCACCACTTTTTAAACTCCGCATCGCTAAAAACAGCTGGCACAAGCGTTTGGGTAATCTGATCCTGCGTTGCCTTCCCTCCAAAACTCAGCAAAATCGTCCTCATCATCTCCACCCCCGCACTCTGTGCCCGAGCCTTCACCCCACTCGCATCCCCGGCAATCTGCGCCAAAATGTGATCTGCTGCCAATGCCTCCAATGACTCCGCCGCATAATCAAGGCGCATCGGGTGATCCTTTTTTGACTTAAAATCGATGGTCATCTGACTAATCACAAAGTCGACCGCCCCCACTTTTCCAAACCCCCAGCTTTTATGAACAACGAATGTTCCCGGTGAAAGCTTCGCAAGCGCTTGGCCAGCGTTCACAGAAAGTTTTCCCGCTTCTACGGCTTTTTGAATGTCAGAAATCATGGGCTTAAAACCCTAGGGAGAAGCAACGACTCGACCAAGACAATTCTAGAAACTCCCCGCCCCATCCCATCAGTCACGGAAAATGTACCCCCAAAATTCCCTCCCTCAATTCATTTGACGGATGACAACCCACGCCTACCCTGCCTATTTTCCGAAATGATTCCGACTCTTCGCACCATCGTGGCTGCTCTCGCTGCTCTTGGCCTGCGCGCTTCTGCCGCGGATCACCCCCCCACCGCCATCCACCTCTCCCCAGAAGAAATCACTGAAGCCACCCGCACCGATGAACTTTCCATTCCCATGCCCGGCGAGTTTATGGCCTCCCTCGATAAACTCGGAAAAATCGATTGGACAACTCTCTTCCGCCCCCCCATCGCCACCAATTTTACCAGCCGACCCCAACTCGCCCTCAACCTCGGTGGCCTCATCGCCGATGGCTATATCGCCGTCGAAGCCGAAGACGCACCCCAAGTCAAAAGTATCGGTAAAGACATCCTTGCCTTGGCCAAAACTCTCGGCGTCAGCAAAGATGTCATCGAACGGGGCGCAAGCATCACCGGGTTCGCCGACCAAAAACTCTGGAATCAACTCAAGGAAGAACTCGAGGCCACCCAAAACGAAGTCAAAAATGGCATGGCCGATCAAAAAGATGCCGACCTCGTCACCCTCGTGACCGTCGGAGGTTGGATCCGCGCCAATGAAGCGATGAGCGCATACCTCGCAAAAAATTACACCCCCGCAGGCGCTCGACTCCTCCGCCAACCCGGCATCGCCGCCATGCTCAACTCTCGTTTAGGCAAACTAAGCGAAAAAAATCAGGAAGATCCCACCGTGATCACCGTCCGCAAAAGAATGGCCGAAATCGAGCAACTCATCTCCTTCCCTCTCGCCACCGTTCCCAGCCAAAATACCGTCTCCCAACTGAGCAGCCTGACCGCCCAGACCATCAAGGAAATCACCAAAAAACAAACGAAATGAAGCCGCCCCTCCACCTTCTCCGCCTCGCCCTCCTCCCCCTTCTCGGTCTCCACCCATCCCTCCAGGCTGCCAATGACGATGAAACCGTCGCCCGAAAAGTCGCCCTCGAAACCGCCGGCGCTTTTTCTAATGACGGATTCAAGATTCGCGACGGCACCTGGTCAGGTCGGTGCGAACTCGGAAAATCTCGCGTCATCCAAGTCAATCTCTACGCAGGTAATCAATACTGGTTCACTGTCGGAGCCACCGAGACCGCAAAAAAAATCGCCGTGACCCTCTTTGACGAATTAGGCCAATCCCTCCCCACCCTGCCCTACCAACGCCCCACTACCGTCGCCGCTGGATTTGCCGCCACCACTAGTGGCCCCTACTACATCAAAATTGCACTCCTCGAAGGGACCGCCGCAACATTCTCTCTCATCTATAGTTACCGATAAAAAATTATGCCATTCGACTCCAATCAAACTACCGAAAAACTCGGCGGTCCCCGCGTCTCCCAGTTCTCCATTTTTCTCCCCAATCGCGTCGGCACTCTCCTCGATGTCGTCCGAATCCTCAACGATCGCCACATTCATGTGCTCGCGATTAGCGTCCAAGGCTCCGCAGATACCGCCATCGTTCGCATCGTCGTCAGCGACCCCGAAAGCGTCCAACAAATGTTCATCGAACACGCCATCCCCTTCTCCATCTGCGAACTTGTCGTCGTGGAACTCCAAGACGGTGCCTCAGAACTCGGTCGACTCCTCGCCGCTCTCCTCGCCGCTGAATGCAATATTTTCGGAAGCTACGCCCTCCTCACCCGCCCGCGCGGACGCCCCGCTCTCGCCCTCCATGTCGAAGACAATGAATGCGCCGTCGCCGTCCTCCAAGGCGCCGAATTCAAAATCCTCAGCCAAGCCGATCTTTCCCGCTAAATCATTGCTCCGAAGTGGTTGAAAATCAGCCGCTAAGCAGACATCGCGCGCTCAATCAGTAGGGTGGCCAATCGTTGCGTCGCCACATCCAACTCGCCATTCGCTCGCTTCAAATTGGCCCCGCCCCCAGTCCCTATCGCCGACTCCACGTCCGCCACACATTTCGCAATCAATGCCCGCTCCCCAGCGTCAAGGTCTGCCCCTACCTCGATCAACGCCTTCGCCACCGCCGGAAGCAACTCATCCGACTTTAACTTCGCTTCCACAAAAATTCGGTCGCTCACATCCTCAAACGCATGCTCCAGCGAATCCTCCAGCATCTTCTCCACCGCTTCATCCGAAACATCAACCGCGCTCCGCAAAGCCAACACTTTCTCCAACCCACTCTTCGTATCCCGAGCTAGGACATGAAGAATTCCATTCGCATCAATTTCAAACTGCACCCCCACCCGAGCATGCCCTTTCGGCGCAGGTTCAAATGCCAACTCAAACTGCCCAAGTTCCCAGTTGTCCTTCACCAATTCGCGCTCCCCTTGCAAAACCTTGATCAACATCGCCCCCTGACCCGCCAGTGCATTGGTAAACATTTCCCCAGCTTTGATCGGAATCGTCGAATTCCGCGGAATAATCACATTCATCAGCCCCCCAAAGGTCTCAATTCCCAGCGAAAGCGGCGTGACATCCAGCAACAACACATTCTGCACCGCACCACTGAGAATTCCCCCCTGAATCGTCGCCCCCAAGGCCACCGCCTGATCAGGATTCTGCCCGTCATTTGGCTCCCGCTGGAAAATCTCCTTCACCCATTCACGCACGAATGGCATCCGCGTCTGACCACCCACTAAAATCACCTCAGAAAGATCCTCAGGCTTCATCCGCGCATCCTCCAACGCCCTCAAACAATGTGCCCGAGTTCGCTCGATAATCGGTCGCGATACCCGATCTAAATCACTCCGAATCAGTCGATAAACGCCAAACGCACCCCCAGACCCGAGCGGCACGGTCAGCTCGACACTCTCCTCCGTCGATAGTCGATGCTTCGCCTCAATCACCAAGTCTCGCTTCTGCCACTCGGGAATTTCCAAGGGGCATTCCGCAATCAACCCCGCGTCAATATCATCCCCGCCAAGCCGCGTATCGCCATGGGTAGAGAGCACCTGAAAAACTCCCTGATTCAACTCCAAAATCGAAATGTCAAATGTCCCCCCACCAAAGTCGAACACCGCGATCTTTGACCGCTCTCCAAGCTTATCTAAACCGTAAGCCAGCGCCGCCGCTGTCGGTTCATTGACGATTCTCTCCACCACCCAACCCGCCAATTCTCCCGCCAATTTCGTCGCCTCCCGCTGCGCGTGATTAAAGTAAGCGGGAACGGTAATCACCGCTCGCGTCACCTCCACCCCTAGCACTCTCGAGGCGTCCGCCCGAAGCTTCTTTAAAATCAACCCCGCCACCTCCTCCGGCAGATATTCCTTTTCCCGCACCCCAATACGTATCGGACTTCCCAAAACCCCAACCAAGCTATAACTAACGGGATCAACCACTTCTCCCACCCGGCTCCCCATCAAACGCTTCGACGAATAAATCGTCGCCCCAGGCTCGACCGCCCGCATCCGCACAGCCGCCCGCCCAACCAACGGAGGGCCCGTCTCCGGAAAATATACCACCGATGGCGTCAAACGCTCCCCATCCTCATCCGCTAAAAGCATCGGGAATCCCGAGTCCATTACCCCGATAAGCGAGTTCGTTGTTCCAAGATCAATGCCAACAATCCATTCCATCATAACAACTTGCCTATGTCATTACCCCTAACGCCGACGAGGTGCGGGAATCTGCGGCGGATCGTCGCTCGGTTGCAATGACGGTAACGGCGCCGGCCCAGAATCAGGACTGGCTTGCGGAGTCGACTTCGGTGGCGTCGGCGGAGGAAGGTCCTGATCTGGAATAACTTCCAATGGCGTTTCCAAAACAGCCGGCCGATCTCCTCGAATCCAATGATGCCGAGTCGCGAGAATTTCCGCCAACTCAAGTGGCCACTCGGGGTTCGAAAAAAATGCCCCCTTTCCCTCGTCCTTGTACTTTCGATAAGCCGCCACAAAGAGGGTGTTTTCCACGGAATCTTTCACGCTCAAGGCAGGATAACGCCGAGAGGCCTCGTTCTTCGCTCCCAAGGTCACCGCCGCAAACTCCGCACTAATCGGTGGCTCCGCTGGAACAACAGTCTCCGTTGGCTTCACCCCTTTTCCTGCCTGACCCGCCGCATCGATCACCACTTTTTCTGCAGTCCCCGCCGCGGCCAACGCTGCCGCCATCGCCGCCTCTCGTGTTTCCCGAGTTTCCTTAAAAAACTTTCCACCGAGAATCTCCACAACCGATACGGGCAGAGAAACTTGCAGATCTCGAACCGCAAAAGTCACTTCGCCTAACTTGGCCTCAACTAATGGAAAAAGATCCCCCGCTCGAATCATAAAGGGCTTGTCGCCAATCACCACCTTCGAATCCTTCAAAACCTTCACCTGCGGTTGACTCGGATCCGGCGCTGGCAAAACAAAAGAGGCGGTCAAAAGAGGCACTTCCGTTCCACTGCCCCCCACACCCGCGCCCCCCGCAGCCCGACTCGATAACCCAACCAACTCCTCATATCCACGGTCAGCTAAGGAAATCACCGCCCCCACTAGCACCACCAACGCGATCGCTAAAAACCCTCCATTCCGTTGGCGAAAAACTCGCAACCGAGCGAGCACAAAGACCACCGCCAACGTCAACAGACAAGCCAACAAGCAAAGCACTGCCTTGGGCCCCACCAGAACAATCGCCACCACAAAAAGTCCCAGCCCAAGGATCAAGGTCAGCCCTCCCCAAGCCAAATTGCGCTGTCCAGAATCTCGCGGACGAAAGACTGGGACCTCCACATAGCGTGGTTGGAACTCGGCGGACGCCCCAACCTTTGGCTCATCAGGTTGAACGACTCGCGGCACATATCCTTGCGGAACCGGATCAGGAATTTCAGGATTATTCACGGGGGAGAAAGCATGACATAACTTTCCCGTCTGGAAAGCAAAAGGTCCAACTCTCCTCTCCCTCGTGTTGATCGAAAACGACTCTTCCCCTTGCACCCCGGCAGGCGCCACAAAAAAGCCGTCATCGCGAACCCAACCCAAAAGCACCCCAAATCCAGCTCTGCATATCCCCTGAAATTTCCTCGATCAAATTTGCAACTTACGGGCGACCCCGCCAACCAGCGGTTCTTCCATTGAACGAAGCCCGTTGCCCCGAGCTATCCCAGTTTACCCCTTTGGAACTTCGGAGAAGGGAGGCGAATCAGTGCCTGGCGGGAAACGACTCAAGAAGGCTGCGCTCGTCCAAAAAGGGCCCTCGCCCAGCAATCATTGACGCATCCCTTTTTCTAACGGGGCGCCCGCAAAAATCCCTTCGCAACCGAACGCCGGTGCCATCCCACTCAGCGGACCAAAAGAAGCCAGCGCAGCACCTCCCCATTCTTCAAAAGCGACCACCGCACCCCGCGAGTCGTAAAAGAAGCCAAATGACGCCTCCGCAAATTCGATTAGCCCGCCACCGATTGTTCCTTGGGATTACCAATGTCGGCTTCTGGGTATTAGGGGCAGCCGCGGGACTGACCTGGCTGGTCATCTGCCAACCCACCTCCCTTAGCCCAATCCTCACTCTCGCCATCATCGCCAGTCTCATCGCCACCCAAGCCGTCTTTGATTGCATCGGCGGTCTCACCCTGATGCCAGAACCTCGGCCTGCCCTCATGACATTCCTCCCAGCTTATTCGCGTGGCCTTCTCGGCCATTCGCTCGTCCTCGCCGCCATCGGCATTGGCAGCGCCATCAGTCTCCAGCAGACCCACGGCTTCGGCTTCGGCATCCTTTTTTCCACCCTCGCCCTCGCCCTCGGACGCCGATCCCTCCTCGCCCTCATCGCAGGTGGCTCCATCACCGAACTCACCCACCACGGAAAAAAAATTCTCACCAGCACGGCCCACGACCCCGCCGCGACCGGCGGCATCAGCGGAATCGGTCTCCGCTCAAAGCCTCTTCTCCCCGCACCCTGGCTAGAAACCTTGCCAAAAACCGAACTCGCCACCGAATTATCCCGCCGCCAATGGCAAATCGCCCATTCCCAGCCCGCACGCGCCCTCCTCTTCATTCTCCTTTGGAATCTGCTCGGCACTTTCCTCGGCACCCAACTCTTCGCCCTAAGCGAACGCCCCATCAGCATCGCCCTCTTCGGCCATGCCTGCTGGATGACTCTCTGGGCCTTTGCCAGCCTCCTCGTCTTGCCAGCCCTCAGCCGCAACGCCGTTTTTGCATCCGATCGCGCCGCCGCCGATGCCGGCCACGACCCTTGCCCTTGGATCATCCACTTCCCCAATCTGGTCGGCGAAGACGGAAACCCCACCCCCACCATCCAAACAATCTTCTACCCCATCCCCTCCGCCACCATGCGCTTACGTGCAATCGACCTTCCTTCCCCGCGCTTCGTCCTCGGTAATCTCGCCCGCAACAATCTCTACTACTCCTGGGCCACTCTCACCCCCCTCGGCCGCGCCGTTCATTGTAATCTCGGTCGCCCCTCCCTCTGGGTTTTCCCCCCATCCGCTTGACTCCCCCTCAACCCCTGAGCCACCAAAAGCGTCGCCCGCCATCACCAACATCGGCTCTGCCCTCAAAACCACGCCCCACTCCTCAGAAATCTCCAGCGGCTTGCTGTATCGCCACCCGTGCACCTGAAAAGTTTTCACACCCGCACCAATCCACGGCGCCGCCGCATCCAGCAAAACCCGCCCACTCTCCAGCCAGTCGCCATCCCAATGCTTCAGACTAAACTCATGACTGCCATGAACGGTCACCGCTGGCTCCACCGAAACCCCTTTCAATTGATTATCCGCAATCCACCCAACTGGCCCCTCTTCAGGCCTAAATCCCCCAGATAGCCCCAAACCCGATGGCCCATCCAGCACGGCCATCACCGCCAAACATCGCTCGTATTCGATGGCGGCAAGACGCGCCCGCACTTCCCGCGCCACCACCGTTCCTCCCGCATCGAGGATCGCCAGCCCCTGCGGTACGGGTGGCGTTAAGACCACCGCGCTAGCCGTGAACGTCCGCCCACTGCTGGTTTCCGCACGCCAACGGTTTTCTACACAACCCAACGCCACCACCGAAACCTCCAAATGAACATCCAGCCCGCACGCCAGATACTTGGCCAGGCCGGACATCGACGGCTTGCCACGCCAGCGCCGCCCCTCCGCACCCCCAACTCCGTAACCCCATTCCTCCACCGCTCCCCACTCCCGACCACGCTCCAACACCGCCCCAAAACGGGGGTCCCGCGTGGTAATAAATTGCGCCCCATGATCAAAGGTCGCCCCATCGATCCGCCGACTCGCGAGGCGTCCACCCACCCCACGACCTTTGTCCAGCAAGAGCACCCGACGCCCTCCGCGCTGCAATTCTGCCGCCGCGGTCAATCCGGCGATTCCAGCTCCGATGACCAGCACCTCGGTATCTTCTTCATTGAAGTCCATGATCCTCTCAGATTGTTCGCGCGCCCAGAGATGAGAAGCACAAATTCCCTGCGCCCCCCGTAAATCGCCAACGCTTGACTATCCAAATGAACCTCCCATCCGTATCATCTCGACTTTGAACTTCTACCTGATTCTTTTTTCCGCAGTTTCTTTCCTCGTTTATGGTGCCTCGTGCTTCTTATCCACGATGACCAAAGCGGAGTTTGTTCGCTATCAACTCCCGACGACTAGGCCGCTAGTCGGCGGACTCCAACTCTGTGCGGCTGTCGGTTTACTCGCCGGTTTAAGCCAACCGTGGATGGGGCGCCTAGCCGCCACCGGCCTCGCCCTCATGATGCTCGTCGCGGTCGGCGTCCGCATCAAAATCAAAGACACCTTCCTCCAAACCATCCCCGCGCTCTTTTACCTGGTACTCAGTATTTACCTCAGCCTAGCCGCACTCTGAGCAAAGCCACCCACTAGAGCAACGCGATCGCCACGCACATCGCCAACACCACGAGAGATGGGAGCGATTTTTGAAGCGGATCTTTCAATTTAATATGCATCGCAAACGCCCCAACCATTAATAAACCCAAGCCAATCGCCGCCGGGTGGGCAAACTGGTGATCCCAAATAGCCACGACCAGCGCGAGCGCGCAGATCACTTTTAACCCTCCAATCACCCGCATAAACCACAACGGGAGCCCATAAGCCGAAAATTCCTCGCGAAGACTCTGCGCCGCCCCACCGCGAAACGGCGTCGGTTTGCCCGAGCGAAGAATCCACACATTGAGAATCCCAAGAGCCACAATTATTTGTAATGCGATTGACAGTTTGTCCATGGCGAATTCATGAAAATGCCCCACTTTCTCAAAGTTCGCAAGCCAATCAAATTCACTCGGTTCTCTCCCCCTTGCATCCTCCAAAACCGTCCCCAGACTTCGCCGCTTACCGATACCCTTGCTCCTCACGCAAAAAAGCCAAGCCCCTCTGAAACGAACAGAAATTTTCTCACAACCCTTGCCAGAAGCGCATAAGGAAGTTCCTTGAAGATTGCCATGGATCAATCCCCAACACTTTTTAAACGCTACCTCGGCATCGACTACTCTGGCGCCCAAA
>Ga0114970_10000381_pt1 | contig 32885 bp, 28 predicted proteins | sample M_140205_XF_Meta_FD_87030 | JGI IMG/M metagenome (GOLD analysis project Ga0114970, IMG submission 87030) | Freshwater microbial communities from Lake Montjoie, Canada to study carbon cycling - M_140205_XF_MetaG | ecosystem: Environmental > Aquatic > Freshwater > Lake | place: Lake Montjoie...
GCGGCACAGATTCACCCTTTGCGTCGCCCTTTGCGTCGCCCTTTGCGTCGCCCTTTGCGTCGCCCTTTGCGTCGCCCTTTGCGTCGCCCTTTGCGTCGCCCTTTGCGTCGCCCTTTGCGTCAGGTTTTACTACATTCTCGGGAACAGGGCTTTCTTTCTGTTGGCTAAAATAATTACCCATATTCGTATCTGTTCTATGAAAAAAACATAAAACATTATATCAATTTTGCCGCAATTTATTACTCAACAAGCATAGGAATACTGCGCTCCTTACAATAGTCCGCAATCTCTTTCATTGCGGTATATCCGATTTCGCCCGTACCGATAAAGGCGTGGCGGTCCACACAGGAACCGCACGTCGCTGCGGAATCATTAAAATGTACGAGTTTTATGAGTGCCGGGTCCGCAGCGTACATAGACATTATATAATCGCGCGGATTACTCCCTGATGCGAAGACATGGCACGTATCTACACAGACGCGCAACTTTGTGCTTGCGAACGATTGTACAAACGTCAGAAAGGTTTCGTACGTCGTAAGCATTTCCGTACCCTGACCCGCTGGCGTTTCCAGTAGCAGTGGACAATCGTCTGTCGCGTGCTCCAGAACCGTAAGAATATTCGCACGCATATGCGCCTCTGCGACCTCGGCGGTCATCGTCGTTGATTTACCGACATGTACGACAACACCACGCAGACCCATCGCAGCCGCGTATTGGAGATTTTTTATTAAGCACGCAACACCGTAGTCTTCCTTTGTACCGGGCTCGTGGCACAAATTGATGACGTAGGCGCTGTGGACGTAGAGTTTTATTGCGTTGGTCGATTGCGTAGTCGCAGCGGCTGCCAGGTCATCATCCTTCAATTCTACCTTGGTGGATTGCGGACCTGCGAGAAAGACCTGGAAAGGAAAGCGTGGCGCTGCGACAAGTCTGCTGAGTGTTTCAGCCATAGTCTTCTGCTTGTGAATATGGTTACCGATAGAGTGAGAATGCTGTAGGAGCCGCCCAGGAATCGGAGACTTGACCGCGACTGCGGACTGCTGCGCCGTACTCAGCGCATTCATCATATCACGGTACTGCGTACGCGTCTTCCAGTCCTTGAGGTCAAAAGACCAGACTGTCGCTTGGAGTGGTAGGACTAAATGGACTTCCTTCGCAGCGGGATGGAGCGCGCCGTACGCGAAGACCTGGAATAGAAAATCTACCCAGTTCTTCTTAAGCAGCCCTGTCAGCTTGACCTCAAACAGCTGCTCCTCCGTTTGCGCATCTGGGTGCCCTTCTACAAGTTCGTAATGGACGGCGGTATCAAATACTAGCTCGCCCTTGACGACTGCGGTAAGCGCAGTACGCGTTCGCTTGAGCAAGTCCAGAAACGGTGGCGTTGTCTTCGATTTCACCACCTTCGCCTTGAGCGCATCCGTGTAATCCGGAAAATACTTCGCGATCGCGACATGCAGCGTATCTAGGTTGATATCTGGTGCGGGGTAGCGCAGCATCTCCTCCGCGACAAAGCCCAATAGAGAATATGATTCGCTTTTGGGGAAGATGCCAAGAATGGCTGCCGGATATTTCGCTGTTACGACATCGGGCATCACGAGTTTCTTCGGCAGCAACTTCTTGAGATTCGTACGCGCGGCAGAATCCATTGAGGAAAGAATATAGCGAACACGAAGAGGGACCATATTGAGTAGGAAAGAAAAGAAAGGAAGATTGGAAACGTAGGAAAGCAGGAAAGCAGGAAAGCAGGAAAGCAGACTTTATACTTTAGCGCTTTCATAGTTCAATTTTTTCACTCCACAATAGGGCTGGATAGCTCCAATTATTACTATATGAATAATTTGTATCATAAACAGAAATGTAATTTATGTTTATAATATATCAAGTATGCTAATCTGTATTCGTGGATTTCATAAAAGGGGGTACAAAAGGGGTGAGATATCCCCTTAGTTCTTATATCTTTAATTTAGAAGCCACATTCACAGCTTTTGTTTCATAATCAATAGGGCGAAGTCGTTCAAGACGTGGTGTATCGCGTTCTTCTAATAGTTTGAGAAGTCCATTGATATCGGCTTTTAAAGATGCTATTTCTGCCTGGAGTCTCGCAATCGTTTCTGAGTCGTCTTTCACCGGACGAATTACAGACGCAGATTCCATGTCTGCCTTCAATCGCGCAATTGATTCCCTGAGTTCAGCATTATGCGCTTTCAAAGATTCAACTTCACTCATTGTCTATATTAGGAATTTACAAAAAAATATAACGAATGTTTTTACGCATGAATAAAGACTCGCGGTTTATTGGAACCATTGGAACCATTGGAACCATTGGAACCAGTCGCTGTTCCTCCCACATCAAAGGTCCAAACACCATCCGTTTCCTCAATCGTTATGACATCACATACTTTTACGACTTCAAACTCAAACTTGTAAATTCCATTATCGAGTTGTTTCAAAGCTTCATCGATGTTTTCACAAAATTCGGATGAAAAGTCATTTACCGTTTTAAGTTCATCGGATGTAAAACATTTGAGTGGAACATCCTTAATAATACCTGATTCGTGTTTCATCGGTACACACCATTGTCCATGTGCTTTATACATGAGCAAAGGAAAGACGGTTGTACTTTTCCGTAAGGTCCAATCATAATCGATATCGCCATTTGTGCGCTTGATAAAGATCGGATTATCAAAACGCGCAAGAATCGGACTTATTCCTGGGTGCTTCCTAAGATCATTGATATCAACCTTTTCACTTTCATGGTAGAAACATCGGATATCCCGCTGTGCATTCTCTTTATGATGTGCGCAGTGCCGAATTCCAAATACAGCGTTTGCTGCATACATATCAAATACTTGGTCCTCCTCACAATAGAAACATTTGAGTTTTCGCATGACTAAAGATATGGGTTTTGCTGAATAGAGCATTTTGATATATACGATTCATTCAAATATAGTGTTTCAATTTTTTGGTTTTTGGGTTTTGGGTTTTTGGGTTTTTAGGTCCTTGATACCGGTTCATAATGCCCACCTGTCCAATAGACCGTTAATGTCATGACAGGTTCGGCATCCAACGGCACAAATTCAATATTTTTACTACGGTCACGACGGTTTTCAACGAGAATACGGGCTTTGTACATATTGACAGCGGCTTGAATTTCAATCGCACCGCCCCACATATTTGGCGAGCGCATTGTATGTATGTAATTCGGGGCTTCCATAGCAAGGATATCTGCTGTGCTCATACCATCCATAATCGGTTTATTTGCGGCTAAATAGTCACAGATCGTTTGACGCATTGTATCTGTCGGTGTATTCAATAAGCGTCCAAGACTATTGAATAGACAACTCATTCTATTTAGGGTGTAAAGTTTGATAAATTGTATAGAATAGAATGTTATGTAATTTTGACCTCAACTCCATACAGAATGATTCGGTTATATTGATAATTGGCTGTCCTAAATCCGGTCGTACAACTCTACTTAATACAATTATAAAGCAGTCTTCCATTACAAACGGAACAATCCTACAAACCTTAGAGACTACTGAACTTCAAACAATTCTATTCAAGCAAATTGCACACTCGGCTCAATGTCCGTATGATAGTCTTGAACGTCGCGCGTACTTAGCACTTGATAATTGTTTTGAGGACAACACATGGATACAGAACCGACTCGTTCGTAGTCTGTTTTCGCAGAATCGTACGATGGGCTTTTTGTTCGTAGTGACTACGGATTCGGTAAAAGCACGCGCAATACCGCCCGTTATGCGCGGTGAAATCGATTATGTCGTTTTGTTCAATGAACCCGCGATTGAAAAAAGACGTACTCTATACGAATGTTTCCTACATTCTATCTGTACATTTGAACAGCTTTGTGAATGGATGGATACGTATTGTACGGATTACGGCTGTTTAGTGTTGGATACATTCACAGGTCGTGTTATGAGTTTTCGGTCCCCATGCTTCTTTTCAATAAATATCCTACAATAATCCAGTGTTTATTTACATCTGCGATTTCCAACGCTGTTCTATTCGTTCCATTCTGTACAATTGTTGTATCCGCGCCATTATTGACTAGGTATTTCACAATCGGACTGAGGTTTTCAACTGCGGCAATCATAAGCGCAGTTGTATTATACTTATCCGTCGCGTTTACATTCGCACCGTATTTCAAAAGTATTTCAATTGCCATCAAACGATTGTTTCGTGTTGCAACATGTAACGCTGTGCCATGTTCACTTTGTTCGTTGATATCAACACCGAGTTCTAATAAATACTCCATGATTGCTACATGATTGTATTTTGCAGCTAAGCATAACAAAGTCGTTGATTTATCAAAACAGACATTGTTCAGATTGGCACCATACTCCACTAAAATTCTAACAATCTCTAATTGATTTCGTAAAACGGCTTCCGCGAGTGGTGAATAGCGCATTCGCGCTTGTCGATTACCAGTCATTATACTTAAAAGATTCTTTCCATTGTAATCGGAAATCGTATTCAGTGGCGCACCGGCTTTACAAAGTAGTTCGACAACAGTCGGATCTTCGAATGTTACAGCGGTAGATAACACATTTGTAAATGTTCCTTCCGCAGCCGGATTCGCCCCATTGTCCAATAACAATTGTAGTATTTCGTAATACCTGGCTTTATCGGGTGAAATATGTCGCACAACACATAAAAGTGGAGTATCACCGTTATAATTCCGGATTTCGAGATTGACCCCGGCATTAATAAAGTCCTTCATTCGTTGTGCACATCCTTGTTTCGCATAACGGTGAAGAAGTGTATCGCCTGTCCAAGGATAATGTGTAGATTTAATTTTGAATATGGCATGTAATAAATATGGATGTGTATGTAAATATTTATTCACGGAGAGGCTGGATATGACCTCTTTACCGTAGCCATTTGCGGCTACTATAGGAATAATCGCTTCAAACAATGTATTCATTATTGTTGTATTCTTTGTATATTGTTTATAAATATCAATTTTTAGACTGTGAAACTTTATAGTTTGTATCAATAGAAAGATGTCAGGAAGTGGACGAGGAGGACGAGGAGCAGGAGCACGAGGACGAGGACGAGGACAAGGACGAGGAAATAACGCACCGCCTTTATCACCGCAAGCTAGTGCTGCTGCCGAGGCATTTGGAAGAGTGGGCACAGCAATAACAGGAATTGGTGGAAGAGCCGTTGAGTCATTTCGAAGACGACCACTTGGTTTCATTGGAGATACTCTAGACATAACAGTACCTGCTTGCGTAACTGTATTGGGTAATGTTCTTTCTATTTTGGATACACTTGTCTCCGCGCCTGTGATTGCTGTGATGGACTACAGGGCAGCGTCGGCTAGGCGTGCATTAGAAAGCCCGACACTCCCCCGTTTCTCGCCACAATTTCATCACTTTCGTTATAAACCTGCTGAATATAGCGACCGTGACAGATATGACCATCCTCTTGCGGCACATCGTCGTCGGACAGGAACACGATTAGCAGCAACCGGTACAACATTGTATATATTTTTAAGTAAGCGCCAAAATTTTATCGCAGTTCCTAGTCCATCGGGTGGCGCAGCTGGTGTACGTAGCGCGGTCCGTGACGGATTGTACAAAGATGCGATTGCGGGATTTATGGCATTATTCGTAATTGCGAATCTTCGTCACGGTATGGCTGTTGCGGCAGATGATTTAATAAATGGCGAATCCGGTTCTTCACAAATGGAAACCGTGAACTCAAATGGTATAACACGTAGGGATGGACCTGATGGATTTTTCAACGCGCCGATTGCGCAAATTCAAAATGAGCTTATTGCTGAAGAGTACGGTGGTTATGATGTAGCGGCATTTGACGCGAATAATGCGAGAATTGGAGAATTAGTTGCGGCTTCCGCGCCGGCTGTGGCAGCTGTTGTTGTGCCTACTGCGGCTTCACGTCCTGCTGCGTCTGGTGCTGCGTCTGGTTCTGCTGCATCTGCTGCGTCTGGTTCTGCTGCGTCTGCTGCGTCTGGTTCTGCTGCATCTGGTTCTGCTGCGTCTGCTGCGTCTGGTTCTGCAGCAGCAGCAGCGAACAATAACAACGAGGTAACTGAAAATGAGAATGCGAATGCGACTGCGACTACTGAGAACGAGAATGCCAACGCAATGCCTGAAAATGGAAACAATGCTGAGCCTCCTATTGTTCTGGTTCCTCGTCCTGCCGCCGCTGCGACTGCTATTACAGGAATGGCAGGAACGGCGTCTGGTTCTGGTTCTGGTTTTGGTTCTGGTACAGGAACGGCTGGTTCTGCGGCTGCACCTGCGACTGCGACTGCGACTGCGACTGCTTCTACAGGCTCTGGAGGAGCAGGAGCCGCCCCAAATCGTAGTTTAGCAACTACAAACACATTTTTGAAATGGGGGTTAATTCCAGCCCCACCAGCAGGTGACGCAACTTTACTTCCTACATTTAATCTTCATCGTGTAGTACAACTCATTGGCGGTGATACGTCACGCTTGGAAAGTTTAGATTCAAGAAATCTTATTGACATTCTCGATAGATTAGAAACTGCGATTATGAACGACCCTAAATTATGGGGTCTTAATCATATTTTACTTGGTATCGCGAGAGGAGATCCTCGAACCGTATGTTCAGTAGGCGGTGCTCGTTCTGTAGATGAATTTAAGGGCATGTTGGAACAATTGCGAAAAGGCGGATTAAGCCCCAGCGAACGTAGCGATGAAGATGCAGCCGGCGCTATAGCAGGAGAGATAGCAGCAGGATTAGAAGGACCTGCGGCATTTGATGGGTTAGCCAGCCGATTGCGTGCTAGAGGCGGCGTAGTGCGCAGTAGCGGCGCAAGCGGTGGTGGTGGTGGTGGACGCAGTAGCAGCGCAAGCGGTGGTGGTGGTGGTGGTGGTGGACGCAGAGCGCGTACAGTACGCGGTGGGTCACGTAAATTACGAATGCGTTCAAAAAAATACAGCCGTAAATCTCGTCGTTGAATTACAATTCAATAAAATTCATGTATTGACCTATATGCTGTACTACGTCTCTACGACCTATTACAACGTGTCTATATGTCTCTTCAGGAACATCATTGACGTCCGCATCAGGTTTGAGAGTGCTTGGAATATTCCCTATTTCAAACACTGTCTTCATCGTCTTGAGCTGGTGTGCAACAGACCCCTTTACACCCGTAAGAAACGAACATACAAGGCTCGCAATATCGCTATTCAAGCACGTGTTTTGAAGAATACGATTGAGTATTATAAGTTTACGGGCTTGCTGTTTCTGTTTCCCCATTGCTTTATTGTAAAGACGTACGGCTTTGATATAGGATTCGTTCGTATAATTATGTCGCCCAAATATATACCAATACACATTCGTTCCTGTGTTTTTTTTCATAATATCCGTCATAGTTGTATCAAGTTGAAGTTGAAATAAGGGGTTCCATTGGTTTCCACTACATTTGAATTTAGCCACATTCGGTAATCGCGGCAGATACCGCAACCGGTTGTATTCGCAGTATAACTTTCGTAATGTCGCAGGTAGTTCCGGTAGCGCTACAAGTTCGTTGAAATCACATACTAACTTCGTAAGTGTTTTCGGAAGCGAGGGAATATGTGAAATTTTATTACCTTCACATCGTAACTTTAGGAGAGTTTCAGGAATCTTTGTTAATTCAGTGATTCTATTATGCCCACAGCGCAACTCCTGAAGCGAAGACGGTAGAACGGGTAACGATTCCAACCGATTATGTTCACAATATAGTTGTTTCAGATAATACGGTAATTCTGGTAATGATGTGAGTTGATTTAAATTACATTTGAGCTCCGTAAGAGAGATGGGAAGTGTAGGAAGTGTAGCAAGATTATTATCATCGCAATAAATGTCGTGTAATGATGAGGGCAGTTCCGGTAATGTATCAATACGATTTCCGCTACAATTGAATCTAAACAGTTTCGTGGGCAGTGTCGGAATGATTTGGATACGACACTGTGCGCAATGAAAGTTCCGTAGTGATTCTGGTAGTTCCGGTAAACTATCTAGATTCGTATTGTAACTACAGTACAGAAAGTCTAGCCAGCTAGGAAGTATAGGTAGAGTCGAAATTCGGTTTCCATCGCACCACAATTCTTTAAGAAAAGGAGGTAGCGCAGGTAATTCACGAATCATATTCAGACCGCAATCTACATGTGAAAGGTTCGGTGAAAGTTCCGGTAATGATTCCAACTGATTACTGCGACATTCAAGTCGTCGTAAAGTATGCGGTAATTTCGGTAAAGATGTAAGTTTGTTTTTTCCACAAAGTAAACTTGTCAGTGTTGTTGGAAGTTCCGGTAATTCTGTAAGGTCTAGACCTTCAACATCCAATACTTTCGTAGTATAGGAACGATTCAAACGTGCATTGAAGAGAGCTATATTTGCCATTTCGTCTTATTGAATTCAATAGGACAAAATGATTTTCAATTTTTGGGTTATGTACGCGCCTTAAACCGATTTGTCTCCAAAATCTTCCGAACCGATTCCCCAATTGGTAGAATCGCCGGAAAAAGGCTTTGAATACGCGTTGTTTCTAAATAATTATTGGAACGCGCACCCTTGACTTGTGTGGTAACGAGGATATCGTTTGTGATTTCCTCCCATGTATGGTCCGGATTTTGTAGTTCCTTATACCACGTAAGAATTGTACGGTGGTCAATTACGCCCGGATTCGTAGCATTCAAGGTTCCTTTTACATTCTTTTCCATACATTCCGCGAGCATGGGTAAAATATCGTCTAGAACCGTCATGGAATTCGGAATACTACAAATCTTCGGATACGCGATGATTTTTGATATAAAGTTACGCGGTCCATCCTGCGACGAAATCGGCATACGAATTCGCACATTCAAACACGTATCCGCATATTCCGATGCCATCAGTCGGTCCGTATAACCCTTGACTGTACTGTACGAGGAGCCAAAGAAATTCGGTACATCGTCTTCCGTAAATCCTTTACCTCCTAGCGGATGCGCAGCATCGTATTCAAAAATACACCCAGTTCCCATATACATCATATGAAGTTTATTCGCCTTCGCAACAGACGCTAGAACAATAGGACCGTATAAATTATCGTTCATATTCTCAACGAGTTTACCGGTTTGTTCAAGATAATCAATCGTTGTAAATCCTGGACCGTGTGTACGCCCAATAAAACTTACGAGATGCGTGGGGTTCTTTCGCTTGACCTCATCCTCGACTGCGCGTTTATTATCTGCTCGACTCTCTGCTTGAAGAACCGTCCATCCACGGGATGGTTCTTCAAGAATCGCGGTGAATTGTCCACCAATCCAACCTTTACCGCCCCATACAAGTGCGACACGACGTTCCTTTACTGTCACCCAATACGTTTCTTTATCGACTGTTTTGAACCATTCAACCGTCTTTGTTAGACCTTCCTCAATGGAAACCTGTTGCTTCCACCCTAGGCGTTTCAACGGCTCTGATTCAATCCAATAACGCTTATCGTTAAAGTTACGGTCTTCAATATAACTAATCCAATCCTCCAAGTCTTCACCTGGCTTGACCTCGTGGAGAAGACGTTTCGCAAGTTCACGAATCGAAATCTCATCCTTCGAACTAATATTGTAAATATCTCCAATTTCACCCTGAAACGCAACACAAAGCACTGCATCAACGGCATCCTCTACATACAAAAACGACCGTAATTGATGTCCCGTTCCTTGTAGCGTAAGTTTTTTATTCGCAAGAAGTTGGAACATAAATTTCGGAATAACTTTTTCGGGAAATTGCCCAGGACCATACACATTATTGGACCGAATAACAATCGCCGGTAAATTGTACGAATGTACATAACTATGTACGAGCATCTCAGCCGAAGCCTTCGTTGCCGCATACGGATTCGTAGGTTTGAGTAGCGATGATTCCGTAAAAGCTACCGAATCCTTATGCGGGTTTTCACCATACACCTCGTCCGTACTAATATGAATAAACCGTTTGAGTTTTCCGTACGTTCGCGCGGCTTCCAATAATGAATGTGTTCCTACAATATTATCCTGCGTGTACATCATCGGATTCGTAAATGACGTATCTACATGCGATTGCGCCGCAAAATGGACAACTGTATCAATCTCATAGGTTTGGAACGTTTTGAGAATGAGTTCCGTATCGCAAATAGTTCCGTGAATAAATGTATAATTCTCACTCGATGTAGTTAAATCGGGCGCAACCGTCGCACACGGATATAGTGCATCCATATTCACAATTGTAAGATACGGATGCTGTTTCTGGATACGACGACAGAACGCCGATCCGATAAATCCACATCCTCCCGTAACAAATAAACGCATCTTTCTTCTGAAGTTCAAGATATCATATGTTTAGGCTGATTCATTTCCTACGCTGAAATAATATAATCTATATATGTAGAATGGCAGCGATGAATGTAAATAATAATGCGGACCCTGTCATTCAAGCTCCACCGAACCCTGGTATTCCACCAGCTCCTGACGCAGCGAATCTTGTTGATGTGAATGCGGTAAATGCATTTGTAATCGACAATTTATATAGAATACGCAGCGTTAATATAGCGGATATGTTTCATGAAGTTGTAGGTCAATACAAAGGTACAACAGTTCGTAACGGAATTCGTTATCGTGTATTCTGCCCGAACGGTGTTCTTGGCGCAGGAGGTGTTATTTTTCAACCGCCGATTCCTTTACTTTTACGTGGTCATCCCGACTGCCCACACGGCAGTGTTCAGATTTCAACAGGAGATGCTCGCTATGTTTTTTACAATAATATTCAAGTTGGTGGAAAACGTAAATCCAGAAAAAGTCGAAAAAGTCGAAAAAGTCGTCGATCGAGGCGTTAAGGTTCTGGTTTTGGTTCTTTTAATCGTAACCCCTTGACTTTCGTAGGAAATCCAGCCTTTTTCTCTACATAGTCAGATTGTAGAACCGATTCAATATGCTCTTTTACCGTTTTCTCTGCTTGCTTTGTTCGTTCCGCAATACGCTTCGCTAAATCATTTAATAAAATCACAGAATCGGCATCTTCCTCCGCAACATCTTGTATCGCACGAATGCGTTTCTGTTTGTGCGGATTTCCTGTCGCGTCTTCATAAATAATCGAATTTTCAAGAACCGTTTCGGAAACTCCATGACGTAATGTTCTCAACGCTTCATGTAACGCAACGTAGGTTTCATCCGATTCCTTTTTTACAAACTCACTCAATTCTTTCAAATGGTCTAAATGTGATTTGAGTTCTGTTTTATATTTTTGTGCTTTTTCAAACAGTTTCTGTATTATCTTAATCACCTCTGCTTTGTCTTCCACATCCGAAGCGGGTTTCTGAATTTCTTGCCAATACCGAATAAATCCCATAAGAATATTCATTATTGTGGATTCATCGAAACTATCAAACTGATTTACGAATATATGAAGTTTTCCTTCTATAACCGTGAAATCTATCTTATTCTGAGTATTCCGTCCGGTAATATCGGTTTTTTTGGAAATCATAATTCCAATTTTAAGTATATTGTTTTGCTTCATATCCGCTAGGAATTTCGTAACTTCTTTTGTCGGCACAATATCCGAATAATCTTTGCATTCTATCAAAATAGTATTACATCGTTCTCCTAATCCGATTCCCATCCAAATATCGCCTTTATGTCCATGTGCGGATTGGTCCTGTATCGAAAATCCATCGCAACTCCCCCAATATTTACGCGCGTTATCAATCATCTCGTTTTCAAATGCTGTACCTTTTTCCGCAATACTCGTAGGTTTCTTTGGCAATGCCGATTCAACTGTCTGGGATATTTTGGCGTAAAGCTCTTGATAGTGCACTCGTTCTTTTTCTTTTTCATCGAGTATGCGGCGTAATTCCGCTTCTTTTGCCGCTAAAATACGCTCTGACGCAACTCGTTCCTGTTCTACCGCCTTTTTACTATTGACGTCGAACTCTTGTTCCAGACGTTGTTTACGTATTCTCGTATCCTCAAGAGCGGCTTCACTCGCTGCGAGTTCTTTGGCTGCTTTCGCGTTTAGCGCGGCTATCTCCCTCTCTTTTGCGATTGTCAATTCTCTTATGATACGTTCCTCGTTATGTTCGCCTTCTGCGCGTATGCGTGTGAGTTCAAATTCCAACGCATTCCGTGTTTTCTGTATTTCTAACAATCTCTCTCGTCCTGCTGCTTCGCTTCGTTCGTTCTCTGCGCGTAATGCGGCTTTATCAGCGTCGTTCTGTTTCGTAATACGATGTATGACTTCGCGTTCCCGCGTTTCTGATTCCGTACGTAATGCCGCGAGTTCATCCTCGTATTGCTTTCGCAGTGCAGCGATTTCTAATTTCGCCGACTCATCCGACCGCTGTGTTTGTACTGCTTCCCACGCCACTACTCCGAGCGTTATAATTTCATATGTTTCGTCTGGGCTCGCGGTTTGTAAAAGAGTCGGTACTAACTTACCTGGTGGTAATCGTAGTGTAAATGGCATTGCTTTTCCGCCTAACATTGGGTTGTGGTCAATTTTTAGACTGCTTCGCATGGTCTAAAACCGTATTTGTAAAAAAACGCAATAGAATGAGCGATGATACTCCCGTTACGGACACTCACGTTACAGAGACTTACGTTACAGAGACTCCCGTTACAGAGACTCCCATGAAAGACGTCACGAAACCTACAATCTGTTTTGCGACGATGTGTAAAAACGAGGAACATTGTATTCAAGAAACCCTAGAAAGTGTATATAAATATATTGATTATTGGGTCGTTCATGATACGGGTTCCACGGACAGTACGTGTCAAATTGTCAAGGACTTCTTTGCTGCGAAAAATATCCCAGGTGAGCTCTTTATCAGTGAATTTGAAGGCTTTGATATTAATAAAACCAAACTCTTTGACCGTTGCTACGGAAAAACGGACTATATCATGCATCTTGACGCAGACGATTTACTTTGTGGAAATTTTTCGTTTCCAAACGAAGACCGTGGTTATCTCAAATACAATATGAAAGTTAGACGCGGTGGTTCCGAATACAAATGTTCTATCCTATTTGATAACAGTGTTCAATGGAAATTTGTAGGAGTTGCGCATAATATTATTGTCTATCTCAGTAATCCCAAGAAATTAAAAGATACCTTGGATATTTCGGAACGTGATTTCTATTATCAGTCCCGTGATACGGGCAAACGAAGTGAAGATAAAGAGAAATATTTAAAAGACGCGATAAAACTCAAAGACCAGTTTTTCCGCACACTACTCGATGACCCACACGGCATCAATAACCGTTCCGTATTTTACTGCGCTCAATCGTATTTTGACCAATGTATGTACAAAGAAGCCGCACAATGGTACATGTTATATACAAAGTTGAAGGATACGTGGGAAGAAGAACATTTTGAGGCGAATTTACGTCTGATTACGTGCTTTGAAAAACTAAAGTATCCGTTGGATACAATTATCGAACAGGGTGAAAAGACTATTCGTATTTATAGGGATAGAGCAGAACCGTATTTTATTTTAGGAAAATTCCTCAACGATTCTAGTCGTTGTGATTTAGCCTATCCGTATTTGAACGAGGCGCGCCAGAAAAATCTTGATGCGGTGAATGCAAAATATTCATTATTTGTACGAAAATACAATTATGGCAAGCATATAAATGACGAACTCGCGGTTGCGTGTTATTGGACGAAACATTATGAACAGAGCAAGGAATTAATTTTGGCAATTCTCAATGACCCTGAATTTTTCCATTCGAGAGAGCGCCTTCTAAAGAATTTAGAATTTACGGAGACGCGAATGCGTGAACGTGCGTCCAAAAATTGAATACTCGTGTTTCATTGTAATTGTTCGTACAATGGAGTTCATTCCCGCAGATGCTCAGCTCTTTCGCGCTGCGATTGATGCCATGAAGGATTATTTACCGCAAACAATTCTACGTATTTCGTCGGACGGATTACGTATAAGTGGAATGGATACGAGTCATGTTGGGTATGTTGATTACTTTCTTACGGCGGCTGATTGTACAAAACTCGTTGCCAAAAAACCCATAGAGGTTGGTATGAATTTAGTCGTATTATCGCGTGTCTTAGGTTCAGTCGGAAGTGGTGATACGGTGACACTTTCATTGAAAGGTGAAAAGATTATTGTAGAATTTCAGAATACGAAAGCTGCCAAAAAAGCGCTGTATGAAATCAATACCTTAGATATCGAATCGGAATCCCATGAATTGCCCGACATATCATATGATGCAAATGTGAGTGTGAAGACGACGGATATTGCGTCTGTTATAAAAGAGGTGGGCGCGTTCGGTGACGATATTACATTTATGATGGATGAGGAAGGATTTCATATCTCCGCAAAAGGAGATTTTGGGTCTGCGAAACAAACGTTGGATAAATCCGAAGGTCGTGAAATGGCAATCAAATGCGATAGTGTTTCCGCAAAATTCGGAACAAAATACTTGATTGGGCTATTTAAGAGTTGTTCATGTATTGCGACGACTACGCAGATAGATTTCGATACAGATAAGCCGATGCGCTGTATGTTTCGTTTCGGTGCGGGTAGTTCGTTCACATCGTATTTAGCACCAAAGATTATGGATACTTAACCTAAACACAATGTTTAACTAACATTGTATAAAATGTGGTCCGCTGAAGATGGCATCGGGTCCGTAGAAGTCATAGAAGTTTTTGGTAACGATTTAACAGTTGTGAATGCTGCGCGTGTGAGTTTTGCAAAAGAGTCTTCCGAGTTTACTGAACGTGATTCAGGGCTCATACGATATTTAGCAAAACATAAACATACGAGTCCATTTTTTCATCCACAGGTTCGTCTCCGTATCAAAATGCCCTTGTTTATTGCGCGCGAATGGTTTCGTCATACTATCGGATTTGCGCGTAATGAAGTTAGCCGCCGTTACGTAGATTCAGAACCCGAACTTTGGTTTCCATCGGTGGATGGTTTACGAGAAAGAGATCCTAAACTCAAACAAGGGAGTAAAGAAACGGCGGTATCTGGTGCTGAGGAAATACAAAAAGAGATAAAAGATGCTGGGCTTCAAACAATCTCTCTCTATAATTCTTTACTTGCACGTGGTGTGGCTCCCGAAATTGCGAGGGCTTGCTTACCACAAGGTATGTACACCGAATTTATTGAAACAGGGTCGCTTGCCGCATATGCGCGCCTTTGGGAACTTCGTACGGACCCTGGTGCGCAACGTGAAATTGCGGCGTACGCACGGGCTATTGAAACGCTTTTACTTCCTTATTTTCCTGTATCATGGGCTGCGCTTACTACGACCGAATAGGATTCTTATGTTGTAGTAGAGGATGTCATCTGTGAATGAACAAATTTCAATGGCAATGAATGCGAATGCTAGTTTTATCTGTTCTGGTTCTGGGTCCTGTGCAGGTTCTTGTTCTGGCTCTGGCTCTTTTTGTTCGCAATTTGATAATGTTGTCGCACGCTTAGGTATTTTTACCAGCTCAATTGTTGGACCTGATTATAATCTCCAATACAATACAGTTTTACGGTCCACCGTTTTCGGCGATGTTATTGCGTATTCAACGATTTCCGCAAAAGTCGGTATTTTTTCAAGTATTCAATACGTCACGGATATTTCGAATTATGCTATATCGTCGCAAATTGTTACAGATACGAATTTTACAACACTGTACGATACATTTGTTTGTGACAATTCTTATTTCCAACAACTCGATATAAGTAATAATTACGATGTGAATAGAACAACGTGTAACGATGTTCCTGTAGGAGCAACGGGTCCGCAGGGACCCGCAGGACCAAAAGGCGCTCCAGGTGAATTTATTACAACTATAGTGCACAATTCCAACGCGACTATTCTAGCGCCAACGTCTTTTGTATTAAATGCTACAGGTGGTTTAATACAAGCCGAAGAAGCCTTTTCACTGACCGTAAATGGAATTTTTTTAAAAATACGAAACCCCCCAGGAAATCCGATAGTTATACCTGCGGATGGAGATATTGTACAGATAGGACTCTTTTCGTTTCCAGCTATAGCATCGTGTATTTTTGAATTTAGAAATGTTGGAGGTGTTCAATCTGCGACATTATTTATAGATGATGTTTCAACTGGGTTTACTTTAACTAGCTACGGATTTGATTTAGTATTATACCTAGACGGAATTAATTTATATGTCACGGTAGATGGTATAGTTCTATACCAAGTTCCATTTGCACGTGATTCATCCTATACATTTTCTTACTCTGCAACGGCTGTAAATCTCGCTCCAACATCGTCTGTCGCTTTTGAAAACGTAAAATTTTATCCATCGGGTCTTGCTGGGGCTCCAGGTCAAATTAGTAATGCTATCGCAAGCACAATTACAACTGCTGGAAGTCAAATAACAGTTGATTGGCAACAAGGCGATACGTGGTATGTGAGTTCAATGACGGCTAACTTCAGCACATTATTTACAAATATGCCCATTTCTACAAACCAACATTATACGGCGACATTTTTCCTAAAGCAGCAAACCGCTGGGCATTACATAAGGGGTATAGGTATCAATGATACAGCTGTTCCTCTAAAATGGTTAAATGGTACGAATCCTACACCAACAAGCACAGGCTACGCGATACAAACAATTCAACTTGCAAATATTGCGTTTCAATGGGTAGCGCTTAGTGAATATAAATCGTTTCCTTAACAAGAGCGCCGGTATAAGTTGCTTTTCTATGTATATTTTTATGCACAGAAAACAAAAGAACATCAATAGGCGTCATCATCGTCTGAATATTCGACAGCATACGTAAGCGTCCATTCGCGCGCTTTCATTTCATACGCTGCTTTATCGGATTTGTATAACGCAGCAATATCAGGGACAAGTGGGTCGTTCGGATTCGGGTCTGTAAGAAGGCTTAAAATCGAAAGAAGAACTTTCGAAATCGTCAGAGCAGGACTCCATTGCGTTTTCAATATATCCAAACAAATTCCGCCTGATGAATTGATATTCGGATGATAAATTGGTGTAATAAATTGTACGTGAGGTTGTTTAAAGGGATAATCGGTAGGAAACCGAATATTTAATTTAAATACACCGCCTGCGTAGGGACTATCTGGGGGTGCAAAAATAGTCCCTTGCCAGTTGAATAAATCGTCTTTCACGGGTCCAGCAGAACAGCCTGCTGGTGGGTCTTTTTGAATATCCTCTAACTCTTTTGCGATTCGTTTTTGTGCCATGGTGCTTTGAGTCTATTAGGGTCAAGTGTTTTAGACTGTCTCCCGTTGTGGTTAATTTAACAGAATATAGCAAATAAACGTTGCCGATGTTGCGTCAGCGACCCGCCACTGTGTTGAGGCTTTCAACGCATTGTAAATAGTATTACGCATTTCTTGGGTGATATCGTATCCCCGCAGTTCCGACATCTTCTGTACGCGCTTCTTATGAAGCTCGATTGCGTACATTTTATCTACCGCATCTATCTTCGTGAATACTGCCGGGAAATGTGTATAAATATCATTGAGGCGCATAAGATTCGGCGCAGATGAATGTTGTTTCGCATTCTGAGGGTCAAAGACCATTCTAAGAATACAAATATAGTCTGTTTTTGGGGCTGGCTCAACTGTCCATTTGTCACTCTTGTACAGCGCAGTCAACAGACGAGGAAGACATAATGCCTTCTTTCCTGTATTCGGTCGCCAAGCAACTGCGTGACATTCCGCACCGTCATCGTCGCACCCAAGCGGTAGTACATTTACAGGAAAGTTCGTCCAAATACTCTTACGCGAATTGAGGACTATAGTTTGATTGTCCGTTTCCGCGAGAACATCGCCCCACGGATGCTTGCCGAACGCTAATTCGCGAAGACGAGGATCGGATACTAGAAAGTCAGACATTGTAGATACGGAAAGAAAGGAAATTAAGCAGAAAGGAATAAAGTAGACAGTAAGTTGAAAGGAACAACACATATAACTTTATAGACGTAGATTCAATTTTTTCAATCTATAAACATACTGATGTAGTCTCTTTCGTTCGTAACGTCAAAACCTCATACAGTTTATGTCCTTTACGAATAATTTTCACAGCATACCCGCGGTCACCAAATACATATTTATCTATACTTTTATTCTGTATATTATAATCGTATATAATTAAACGACACGCTAGCACTTTTGCTATAGAATTTGTAATTGTTTTTCCGAATTCTGTGCTCCAAACATCTATTTCATCATTATTCATAACTTCGTAGGGTATATTGAGTTTTGCTTCTTTTAAGGCTGTCATCGTAATAGTGCTTATTGTTTTATGAAATTCCTCCGTGCTGTAGAACGCCAAAGACACAGCCTTAAATAACGAATCGTTATCAGGTGTAACTACGTATGCAACTATCTCTTGCGGTTTTTCGAAGGTTATATAGAGTTCTTCTGGGGATGACATTCGTTATTAAGTCTATCGTATTCGGTGATTGTTTAGACCCTCTATTACCTAAACACATCCATTATAGTATAACATAGATTTAGTTATAATGGAAATACAACGATTTATACATATCTTTCATAATGAAGACATTATGAAACAGCATACTGTGCCCGCAGATTTTCCAGAATCTCCAAAGCGTATTTCTGCGATTATGTCTTGTTTGAAAGATACAGACTGTATCTTTCATAAAGTTTTTCCGATTCGTAAGTCATTCTTAATAAAGAATTACGGACAAACGGAGGTTCGTAAATGGGAAGCAAATATTCAGTCCGTGCGAACAAATACCTACATTAGTGAAGATGCTGATATACTTTGGTCTACGGGAACATTAAACGCGGTGCGAACTGCGGTCAATGCTGCGGTTAGCGCGGTCCATAAAGTTCTATCTGAAACTGGCTCCCATGCCTTTTGTATTGTTCGTCCTCCTGGGCATCATTGTTTTGATGTTCCCGCGGGTTTTTGTATTGTGAATAACGTTGCTTTGGCAGTGAAAACCGCACTCGATATGGGTAGGAAACGTGTTGCTATTCTTGATTGGGATTATCATTTTGGCGACGGAACTGTAAAGGTGTTCTTGAATGATACACGTGTGATGTTCGCGTCACTTCATTGTCGTACGAATTCGTACGGAGAGAAAACCTACCCGCAAACACAACTGAAAGGTTCATTATTAGCCAAAATGACCCACGGACGAATGTTCAATATTCAATGGAAAACGGATGATGCGGATAACGCAGCATACGCCTATGCGTTTCAAACAGTTATTCTTCCTGCGCTTCGTTCCTTTTCACCCGATATAATTCTTTGTTCTGCGGGATACGATATTATAGAAGGTGATACGCTTGCAGGAATGAAAACAACACCGGACCTATTTCGTTGTCTTGCGTCTGCCTTAACGACGTTAGAAATTCCTATTGTATGTGTTTTGGAAGGCGGTTACAATCCAGATTTATTAGCGGCTGGTGTGCATGAAACAATTCAAGGGCTTCTGTATGGAACTACGAATAATTTGGAAGAACTTGCGTGTAAAGTCGGACCCGCTCATAAACGCGTCGTTGATTCGGTGTATAAAACATTATTCGTCCAATAGCACCTTCGGTGAATTGACCCAGCAAATCGTCTTTGCTTTCTGCGTTAGCATATGATATAAACATTGTATTTGCGGGTTACCGTTCTTATTTTGTAATAAAATACGATTATCTAAATCCTTTACATATTCCGTCCTCGTTTCAAAATACAAGAAATGAATAGTATTATGAATTCCTTCTTTTCCTACAAACGATGTTGTTTCATCCAATCCTAAATATGTATTTACAGCACGACCTAGAACACCAGGACCCGAAAAATCCGTTCTTGATTCTGGAATTGTATTCGTTTCCACGTGTCTAACAATTCTATCAATAGAGTTTTTAAGAATAGGCGATTTTGGCACAGATGCTATAAATGTATTGAATAAGTTATGGTGCATTGTTTCATCCATACTGAATAAATCAATAGGAACCGCAAATTCAACGTCTTTTGTTAGAAAATCATCAATCTTACCCATACATAAAGTATCAATATCAGCGTAAATTCCACCGTTGACATATAGCACACAGTATCGCCATAAATCGGCTTTAAACGCCCCTGGAAGAATACGACGATATGCGTTATAGACTCTAGAATCAAAATTGTCCTTTATGAATTTTGCACAGTCGTTGTCTGTAAAAAACGAATATGTGTAGTCTGGATTGAATCGTTTCCAAGAATCTATAATATATTGGAATTGTGGTGAAAATTCATTTGTCACAAATGTTTGGTAAATATGTTTCGGAATTTTACATTGAATATGCTCCTTTTTATTTGTTCGTACAAGCAGAACTTGGTACTCATGAAGAACCTTTGTATATCCATTCTCTAAAAGATACGGAATACTATATTTACCTTTCGTATGTGTGATATTATCACCAACATCATCAATCAATATACAACCATTTTCACTTATACTATCTTTTTCAACAATTAATTTCGCATCTCGTAAATGCTGAAGACACGCTTCTTCCGATGATTCCATATGGTCCATATATAAAAAATCAATCTTTTGGGGTAATGTATTTAGAAAATTGGTTGAATATGTTTGCATGATATTCACTTTTTTATTATCACCGCATATTGTTTTTGCTATACGTACCGCATTTTCGCTAGGATCAATTGTGTATAATAAATAGTTCAAACCACACAGATTATCGGAAAATACTTTTGTGAAAATACCAGCTCCCCAATCCCATGCCTTCGGATTTCCAGGTTGCCAAAAACGAATATTCGGATCACAACATCCTTCTAACGTTCCTGTCACAAAACTACGACTCGTTCCTAATTCAACTATAATATACGGTTTTTCTACATTATTGTTGTTAATATTCGCTAGAATATGTTCATATGCTTTTTCAAATGTATTTTTACGCTTATCGAAAAATTCAGAGTATATCATTTTATGTATGACAATCATTCTTTATTTGTTTATACTAAGGGGCTCAACTCGCTGGTGTAAATTTTCGTTTCTTCTTTTTCAAACCCGCACTGTACAAATCATTTAATTCTGTACTCGTAATTGTATCCTGTGTAGTTCCTGTGAATTTTTGGAATGTTATGCGTTTTAAGGTATGTTTGAAGAAATAGAGTCCATACGGACCTCGTTTAATCGTAAAGTCACCGACTTTACGCTCATAGGGTAAAATCGTTACACCGCTCGCATCCGTCGTTTCACCCGCATTGAACGCAAGTTTCGCGTTGAGTTTTTCCTGTACTTTTTCCAAGGTATCGCCATCTTTGAGAGGAATCTTTACATCCTTACATTGAATATAATATCCGTACGGTCCTTTTTTCTTACGGATTTCTTCACCGGTTGGAAGCGTTCCGAAGAGTTCGCCGGCTTTTGTTTCTGCGTTGAGTTTGAACGCAGCTTCAGCGTCCTCGGCGGTCGCAGTTTCAAACGTTACCGAAGATGGTAGGGGTGCGAAGGTGGCTTTCGCCGTTTTTACAGGCGCATTCTTAACAAATAATGGACCTTTACGACACAAAATAACTTTCACACCTGGTGCGAGGACTTTTTCACGTGCGGCTTTACTCGCGCCACCGCCTTTTGTTTGCTCTGTATATCGTTCTTTATAGGTATCCCATGTAGTCTGAAGCAGCGTTTTCCATATATACGTTCCTTGCGCTATTTCGTCAAGGCTACGTTCCATGGTCGCGGTAAATTCGTAATTAAAGAGATCGCTGTATTCGCGGGATAGAAAGTCGCTGACCGATTTACCTAATGCGGTCGCTTTGAGTTTATTCTTTTCCGCACCAACCTTGTGTTTTTCTACGGATTCTTTCGGCGGCCAAACATTCGGTTTTATGACCAGATGTTGTGAATCTTGTTCTTTTCCCTCCGTATTTGTCTTTTCTACGTAATCGCGTTCTACGATTGTAGATATTAGCGACGCAAACGTACTTGGTCTACCGATACCTCTTTTTTCCAAATCCGCAATAAGACTCGCTTCTGTGAACCGACCTTTAGGTTTTGTGAATTGTTCATCGGCGTGTAATGCGGTCCATTGGAGTTTCATGCCGGCTTTCAAGGTTTTCCACGTTTCCCACGCAAGTTGTTCCGCTGTCACTGTTTCGGTTGATTGAGGTTCTAGAATACGCCAGCCTGCGAATTTCATCTTTTGCTGTTCTACGTTCCAAACAATTGTCTTATTCGATTCAATGACGAGGGTCGTTTTACGAATATCGGTTTGTGCAGCTGCCATTTGCGACTGGGTAGCACGTAGCCACACGAGTTTATAGACTGTTCGTTGTGCTGCGTCGTCCAAATCGGGTTCTTTCACATTCGGTTTCGTTGGACGGATGGCTTCGTGCGCTGCTTGTGCTGCGACTGCTGCGACTGCAACTGCGACTGCTCCTTTTTCGGTTTCTTTCTTTGTTTTCGTAACTTTTTTAGCTGTTTCTGGTTTTTCTGGTTTTTCTGTGGCAGATTCCTTTGAAGTCGCAAGAACACCCAAATACTCCGCGCCATGCGTAGCCTCTACGTATGTACGAATCGCTGTGACAGCATCAACCGATAGAGTCGCATTATCCGTTCTCATATAGGTGATATGTCCCGCTTCATAGAGTTTCTGTGCTGCTTGCATTGTAACCTTCGGTGATAAACCGCGGTGACTGGCTTCTTGTTGTAGCGTACTTGTAATAAGTGGTTTCGGCGGATTACTAATACTAACGGATTCTTTTACGGATAGGATGATGGACTCTGGTTTTGAAACAACAGATTGTAAGAATATATTGGATTCGTCCTTTGTTGCAAGGTCTTTATCTGCCGAGCCTTTGAGTGATAATGACGATGTAGGCGTTGTATTCCATTCCCCTGATAATCGCCAATATGCGGCGGCTTTATGATTCTCAACTTCCGCATCACGCTCAACGACAAGCCGTAATGCTGGTGTTTGACAACGTCCTGCGCTCAATTTAGGTGCTACACGATTCCATAGGACCCGTGAAATTGTAAAACCTACCAGTAAATCCAACATAGAACGCGCCTGTTGCGCATTGACCTTATTCATATCTAGACGGCGTGGATTCGCCACTGCGGCAAGAATCGCTGGTTTTGTAATCTCATGGAAAACAATACGTTCTGTAGTTGCCGGATTGAGTTTGAGAATAAAACACGTATGCCACGCGATAGCTTCGCCTTCCCGGTCGTCATCTGCGGCTAAAATAACCTCACATCCTTTCGCTGCGGCACGAAGTTTCGTTATCGCGTCTTTCTTAGACGCAATCTCCTTATAGGTAGGTTCCCAGCCTTTATCGATTCCTACACTATCTAACGACTCCTCTAATGCACGAATATGTCCCATAGTGGCTTTCACCGTGTAGCCATCCCCAAGATATCCCTGAATTTTGGCGCATTTTGCCGGTGATTCAACAATCACGAGTTTCATTTACGTTCTATATGTAGTTTGGAATGTAATTCATTTTTTCACACTTTACGAAAATGTGAAAAAATGGTCCGTGTGAGGATCGAACTCACGGCATTCACCTACCTAAGCATAGAACTAAATCTATAAGAGTGACTATCTACCAACTGATATAACGGACCTCGTGGTTTGGTTCCACCTAGAATTGAACTAGGATTTCAGGAATCAGAATCCTGTGTACTAACCATCTATACTATGAAACCTCGCCAAGTAATTCTTGGTGGGTATCTTTAGACCTTTTGGTTTTTGTTTTTGTGTTTTTTACTTTTATGATGTAAAGAATAGAATGTCGTCTAAAAAGGCAAGCGCAGGCGCAGGAACAGGCGCGACAAATAATAACGAAAGTGTTGGGAGTGTAACAAGTTATACAAAGGCTAAAAAGGCACCAAGTACACGCGAATATAGAGCGGTTTTATCTCGTGCTGACCTCATACCTGGTAACGATTATTTCATAAAAACATTCACAGGTTTGACACCAGGTGCTTTGCCTCCTACAACTCCCATTGATGAAGGAAAAGAATCGGAATTTGCCTATCATCTTATTTTTACAGGCGTTGTGATTAAAGACGTTAATTCGTGGGGAGGCAAAAACTGTTTTCTTTGCTTTGATTCATTTAGTGAAGAACAACAAGCGTTCGTACGATTACTTATTGCGAATAAAGAATCAGGAATAGCAATGACTCTCCAACGTGAGGTAAAAAGTGGTCCAAATAAAGGTAAGTGGAAAGAAGTTAAGGAACCTGTCGTGCCTATAGACGATAATATAACAGGCGGATATGAGTTTTTTTGTAAAGCAAACCAATATAAATTTGAACGCGGTGAGCTTACCGACTTAACAACCACGAAAGGTGGGAAGCGTCATTGGATAATTTACAACCCTGTGCCTGTAGATAAGTTCAGCGTAAGAGTTACAGCAGCAAATAGTGCTCTAGCAATAAATGCTGGTTTGCGAAAGCATGTTGGTATCAGCTTAGGATTGGGCGGAGGTTTAAGTACGGTGGATGAAACTGCTGGAGTTGCAGGAGAAGCAGTCCTAGGAGGAAAATTAACCAAAACTCTACAACATCTCTTAACAAATATTTTATCTGGCGCTGAAGTCAATGGTAGAAAATTTAACACACTCATCGCAAGTGCCGGTATTACTCTTGCGACGCCACTTGAGGTTTTAATCGTTGGTCCGAAACCCGGTACATTTTATGGTCCAAGTGCGTTTATCGAGGTGGTTGAGATGGCTAAAGCGGGTAAGGTACCACATAGCGTAGAAGTGGAAAGAATGGCTTACGGTTTGCAACTCGGATTACAATTATTCTCGGGTGTGCGATTTGCACATGTTAGTAAAACTTCTATACAAGTCTGGACAGGCGATACCATCCGAACTCTTTTAACAGCCGCGTCTATATATGTACTCTCAAATATTGGTCATTATGACGAACCTCTTCTTATACAGATGATTCAAGTAACACACGGTGCCATTTTGAAGGAACTCTTTTACATTGGATGTTTTTTACGCGATCCAATACTTATTGGATTAATAATGCGTATTATCCAAGAAAATATAACACCTCCTGTAGAAGGACCTATAGTTGGCTTATCTGAAGAGGTTGGAAATGATTTAATTGTGAACCAAGGATTAAATACTCATGTTCAAGTATTTCAAACTACCAAACGTTCTACAGGTGAATCCTTTCAAACTAGAGTCCTACCGCTAGAAGCACTGTTTCAACCAGTTAGCGAATTTTCAGCCAACATTCCTCAAACCTTTACCAATATTCTACCTATACTTCGGGAAATTCTAAAGGGTTTTAAAAGCCCTGACTCTGATGAAATTATACCGGCAATTGCTGTAACAACACCATTGATTGAGCGTATTAAGTCATTCAAATATGACATAGCACACAGTTTGAACGGTATAATTGATGAAGCTGTGGCTTTATTAGAAGCAGATATCCACCGGTTTTTACCAGGAGGAGCGGCTGTGAATGCGCTTAGTGCGAATTTTGTGGCACTTAGATCGGCAACTGTTGGGGCAGAAGGAGTTGCAGAAGCAGAAGCAGAACCAGAACCAGAACCAGAAGCAGTCAATTCAACAGCAAACGCGCTCGGTGGTTTATCTCTTGCGAATAAAGCACCACGTAGCCGCAAACGAGCAAATCGTAAGCTGCGACGTAGTTATATAACCCGTAGAAAAAACTAAATCACACAACATTTTTGCCGTTATCTATTACAGCACGAACAAAATTGAGGCTTAAAGCCAAGCTAAGATGGAAAGGTGTGAGGGTGGCCGAGTGGTTAAGGCGCAAGACTTAAGCTCTTGTAGGTAACTGTCATGGGTTCGATCCCCATCCCTCACAATAACATTATTATTTTTTAGTATACATCTATACTATGAAATTTTTCAACACTATAATAGAAGCTACAATCAATGGAGATTCTTCTATTTCATACAGTTTGTTTGTATGATTCATTACTTGATGAAACTACAATCTATGGGCAATACCGCAATCGCTTTGATTCAATCGAACTTAAAGACACTGACTTTACGGTGACTTTTTGTGCCGATCGGTCTGATTTTTTCATTACAATGAAAGGGAAAGTTTCTACGTTAGACACTATTACATTTGTAAGCAAAACAGCCACAACGACGTTTGAGGATATTCATTTACAATTTCCATTTATGAATTGTGATTTGAAATTGAGTCATACATCGGCGATAATAAGTACGTTATGTAAAGATTATTCCCATAGACTCGATGAATGGATTCAGTACAATATACAAATAGGATTTTCTGGAATCGTCATTTTTAACAATGATGCCAATAAATCAAATACTTTAAACGAATCGTTGGAAAACTGTATTGTAGCACATTCGACTGACGAAATATGTAAAAAATACAAAGGACGCGTGTGGGTTGTGGATTTTCCCTATTCGCCGTTAAACAAGCAACACTGGAATTCTCTACAACGAATAACATTGCATATCGGTGTCAATGCATTCAGACACAGATGTAAGCATATCGCGTTGATTGATGCGGATGAATTTATACATATTCCGACGATGAAACCCTTGAACATAGAAACGTTTTTAACAAAGTATAGTACAATAACTATTCGGAGTAATATTCTAACAAATAAAAATGAGAATGATATAATTAATAATAATATACTGGAACTTGCTAAATATGTAGGCGAGGATAAATATACAAAAACAATACTACATACGGATAAAGTTGCGGAAAATGAATTTATTATCACACCGCATCGTCATCATAGTGAAACAGTCATGCGAAAAGAGGATATACTTCATTATCATTGTTGGATGAACAAACGTTACAAATATACAAAAACTATGTCGGCTATTGACTTCCTCAAACTTTACTAAAATGGTTTTTTGGTTTTTCAATATAGATACTATAATGAAAAACTACAACCTACGTGAATCGGACACGTGCCTATTCGTTGGAAGCGAATCATTCTACCACTGAACTAAGGTTGTTCCCAATCTTTCCTTAGTTTTTTTTCTTTAGGTTGTATGCGTTTCATATTTCTGCTCCGAATATTCATAAACCGTTATCGGTTTTGGAAATCCATTGAATTCTGTAGCCGTCACAGTTGTGTACGCGCCCATATTCGGTACACGTAACACATCACCGACTTCTAAATCGTGTAAAAGAATAGAATCGCTAATACAATCGCCAGAATCACATGTTCTACCAAAGAGAATCGTGGGGCGTTTCGTTTCATTCTCCAATGATGGTCTCATGCGTTCCATTTCCGGCTTTTGATGGTCAAACGGAATATTACTAAACGACCCGTAAACCGATTCATCAATCGTAATACGCCATTTTGGTTCTTTATCCGATTTAGGCGGTGGATATACGGGTTTCTTACCAATCACCGTCGTAAATAGCGTATGCGTAGGCATAGCTAAGAAGCGCCCGGGTTCCGCTATAAATCGTACATTCGGCTTCGTAAAATGCTCGTTTTTCGCGCGATTTATGATTTTGGCTACTTTGGAGAACGACGGCTCGTCCGGGAGAAAACCACCACCAATATCTATCACGGATGTTTCAAATCCCTCGTTACTTGCGATATCCTGTGCCTTCCTACAATCTTCTATCGCATTTCCGTATTGCGCCGGCTCTAGGCATTCACTGCCGACGTGAAAACTAAATCCTGTCATATTTAACCTCAACGACTGCGCTGCTTTATAAATATTCGGTAGCCACTCCATCGGAGCCCCGAATTTCTTACCGAACGGTTGCTTACTGTCTTTATCACTGACCAGCAACCGGACCAACACCTCGCCCCTCCATCCCTCTAACTTCTCCATCTCCTCCACCGAATCTACCACCGTAACTCCAATACCCTTACGCTGCGCCGTAAGTACATCTTCATATTTCTTACACGGTTGCGCGTAAATTATATCGTCCGCTTTTGTGAAGGACAATACATCATTGATTTCCCGTATGGATGCGCAATCAAATCCCATCGCCGGATAGATATCTTTCATCCACTGCATCATTCGTAGGTCATTATTACATTTTACGGCGTAAAAGGGTGTAACGGTTGGAAGATAGTGACGCCATAGGTTAATTTGCCTATAGAGCGCAGACCGGGAGATAGCGAATGTAGAGTACGCCAGTGTTTGATGGGTAGGGTGTATAAAATATTTTTTGGATATGAAACGGGTTCATTTTTTTATCCCGGGTATTTACTGCGATTCGTTTCTGCGATTCGTTTCTGCGATTCGTTTCTGCGATTCGTTTATGCGACTAGTTTCTGCGACTGTTCTTACGATTCTTACGGCTATACATATGCGGAAACTTAGGGGTATTGTTACTACGTTTATTACGTTTGTTATTACGAGTATTATTATTTTTCTTCTTCATGCAGCCGCATAATTTACAATATTGCTGCTTTCCGTTTTTACTATTTATAAACCAATGCGCTCCTTGTTCGTTCATAGGGCATGGTTTTAATTCGCATTCGGAATTGTTAGACATTGTTTATATATAGGACGCATAAAATGTATTGTGGGTGATGTTATGTTTTTTGTATTGTAATATACGTTTTTTTAAAAAAAACATAGTAGAATGGAACACGAACGAGCGTTACCCCTGGAAAGACCGGGACGAGCGTTACCCCTAGCGCAACATATTTACACTCAAGATCTTTCGCAGTTTCTTTGCGCTGATGAAATTTCGTATATGAACCACCTTAATGATTTTGAATTAAAAGCGGATCTTGTTGGTGATGATATTCATAGAGAGCTTGCTAGTAAAATTAAAAGGATTCCAGGCAGAATCTTGTTGCGGTATATGACAACAAAATTAGCAGGAGAACCCGACCTTCGGCACTTTTCAACCATGCTCGATGAAGTGTTTGCTCCTTATGTAGAGGATCCGCCACACACTGATATCAATCAACGCATTGATGCTCATAAAAGAGAACTTTCAGACCTTTTTTTCATACTCCTAGACTGTGTTGATTTGCGTCTTATTATGTCTATGCCTCCTCCTGCTGGCGGTAGCAGAAAAAATGTCAAACGATGGAAAAGCACTAAAAAATCCGCAACACAGCGAAAACGAACTATACGTAGACGGCGCTAAGATTTTGAAAGTATTATGAGGGTTGAGTATAGATTTCATAGTATTACAATACTGTGAAATTTACAGATTTCAACTGTGCGCTACGTAACTTTGTAGTCGCGCAAAGGGAAACACACTTTACAACATAACCGCAAAATGGGATTTCCACATTTACTTGCGACTGTTCTTACGAGTGCTCTTACGACCTCTCCCATTCACAATCTTAGGAAACATATTCACAATCTTAGGAACCTTTTTATTCCGGGTTGTATTGTTTGTGAAGGCATTTTTGTTAGCTCTCATACAGCCACATAATTTACAATATTGCATCTTCCTGTTTTTACTGTTTATAAACACATGCGGACCAGTGAAGTTCATAGGGCATCGTTTGAATTCGCAACCGGAATTATTAGACATTGTTGTTATATGTTGGTTGCATAAAATTTCATAGGAATGATTTGTTGTAAAACTTTATCACTTGTTACTCTAGAGTATATGTCTGGAAAAACACTCGATTTAACTCCCTATGGTATTCGTGCCGTTCTAGATTCTCGTATGAAAGACTGGGAAACGATTGGTGTTGAAAAACTCACGCCTACAAAAGCAGCATTTGGAGGCGTTACAATCGACGGCGTTCGTTATACATTTGAGAAAAAATTAGGTTCAGGAACATTTGGTACAACCTATAAAAGTACGGCTCCCGATGGAACTATAGTTGCTGTCAAATGGGTCAAGAATGTAACATCATTCTTAGATTTACAAATGGTGCTACGTGAGGTTATTATACAAATTCTGTTGGCTGAAGTCAGCCGGCACGAAACGAACGGTCCGTTTGTTCCAGAAATTTACAAAGTTGGTTATGATTTTACCTTACACACCGCGTTTATTGTGACAGAAATGATGGATAATACCGTTCATAACTTAATGGATGTGCTCTCGCCATCAACGAACAATATTATAGTACCCGATATGCTTTCACAAATAGCGGATGGTCTTGCGTTTTTCCAAAAACACCTCAAATTCAATCATCGCGATTTAAAACCCGACAATATTATGTTCACACGTAATGCGTCGAATAAACGCATCTATAAACTCATAGATTTCGGATTCAGCTGTTTGAAGTGGGGTGATTTGGAAATAAAAGCCGGTCTGTACTACTCTCAAAGAAACGAATGTTTTCGTAAGGAACGTGATTTAGCACAACTCGTTTATTATATTCTCAATTACAAATATGATTATATTTCTGTAGATTTATACAATTGGTTAGAAAAAATGTTAGCGGTCAAAATAAACAATCGTAAATGTACGGCAATGGGTTATTGTATGGTACATGGTGATAGACATTTATACAGTTGGCAAGATTCGTACAGGTTCTATGATAATAAAGCCGTGAAATCGCGATACATGGGTCCTGATGCTGTAGTCAGTAAGGTGAAATTGTTTCAGGAACGTAAGGATTTTCATGCGAATAAAGTTCTAAAACCGAAAGTTGTTTTAGCCGCTGCAGATCCGACCGCAATTTGCGCTATCGGGCGTGTTGCGGAAGGTGGTGTCTGTGCGCTACCCGTGGCGAATCCTGTTGAATGCCCGCCTGGATACATACGAAATCCGAAAACCCGACGTTGCGTAAAACTTACGGGTGCAGCGGGAAAACGCGTCGCAGCGGCGCTTCATATTGATGCGGCACTTTTAGAACCGATTCCGAAAATATGCCCGGCTGATAAAATCCTAAATCCGATTACGAATCGATGTGTGAAACGTGATGGCGCAGCAGGTAAAAAAATTGCAGGAAAGAAAACGCGTAAAAATCGTTCGTGATTTTTAGTTTGCGAATAACCTAAGGCGAAAAAATCTATAGAACAGTAGGTAATCCGAATGAATTATGCCGGTGCCGGATTACTCATTCTCTCTCCCGACCTCAAACAGATTTTGCTCGTTCATGATGCGCGTTCTCGCAAGTGGGGATTTCCTAAAGGTCACCGTGAATCCTACGATACGTCTGACCTTAGTACCGCTATACGAGAAGTTAAAGAGGAAACAGGTTTGACAACCGATGACTACTGGATACAACCCGATGTATTTAAAATTACTAAAGGTTCTCAATCCTATTTATTTCGCTATGCTGTTTTAAAACACGAAAAAAACAAACAAAATATGCGCGCTGGACCTTCGTACGAAATTGCGGACCTCTGTTGGACACCACTACAACAATTATTAGAATCCACGAATGTTCTTGATGGTAATAAATATTTACGAACGTGGATTTCTGACATTCAAACCGATTCGCCAAAAAAACCCGTGTATCTGTTTAAGGCTCTACTTGCGAGCGGAGCGCCACCGTTGGAACCCGTGAGTACGAACAACGTCGTAACTTGTACCTAGTTTTTCCACGGCGATTTCGTGCGCAACTCGCTCTCCTGGTGTTAGCGATTCGTAAAAGCTATTTACATCAGCATCTTCGCTCTTAAGGATTGTAGTCGGTTCTGTAACTTTTTCATACGCCTTTTCATCTATACTTGTTTCGGACACTGTTAGTTTCGAAAACAAGGACGTTATCGATAGTTGATTCTTCGCTACTTTCGGTTCCTTAGACTTTTTACCGGACATTGTGCCACGGATTTTCTACATATATACGTATCAATTTTTCGGTTGTCTAATGGAAAGGTAGTATTGGAGCTATCCAACCCTACCCTAGTCTAATGGGCTATAAAAGTTCCGTTAACCAAAAAATTTCTTTTTTTGGTTTTGTTTTTTTTTTGAGTTTTAGTTTTTAGGTTTATTAATTAGGTTTTTGTTTTTTGGTTTTTGGGTTTTGTTTTTTTGGTTTTGGGGATTTATTATTTTAGTTCATGGTCACGATGCAGATGATATCAGGGTTCGCCGACAGTGTAACAGAACAGTCGTAGCACTCGTACAACTCTGGGAGCAGCTTCGCGCGCACCGTCTCCGTCGCAGACTTGGCACACGCACCACGGGGCACGCCCGCCTTCTGGCGGTGGAGCTCGATCGTGTGGATGCGCGGGTTGTAGTCGTCGCGCTTCCAGGACACAGAGTTGAACTTGAGGACGTTGAGCGCCTTCTGCGTCTTTTGGGGCATCTGCGGCATCTGCGGCATCTGCGGCATCTGTCGCACGACGGGCTCCTCTGTCGTCACTGCGGACTCCGCGGCAGACTCCGCGGTGACAGAGACAGCCTCGGCGACAAACACCTTGCGCTCAGCATTCTGTGACACCGTATTCGCCGACGCATCCAGCACGCGAAGCACGCAGATCTCTGCGTCGTTGCGGGGCGCGAACACGTCGTACAGCGTAGAGTGCTGGTGGAGCGCGTAGAACAGGCGCGTCTCGCACCAATCGTCGTACTCCTCGTACTCGTCATGGCTCTCTGCGCGCGTCGCACGCCACTCTGCGAGTTTCGCCTTGTGCCACTGTACCGAGAACTCGTTGTCGCCAATCGCCTTGACCACGACAGGGAACTTATTGAAGACCTGGTGGAGCTGCGACAGGTCCGGCACCTCGTAGTTCCACAGCGCATCAATAATCGGCTCCAGATCCGGTGCGACCTCGCGCGGCTCGTTCGTCGGCCAGTTACGCCAGTAAATCACCTCGATGAAGACCTCGTGGAGCAAATCGTTGAAGAATGCCGATTCAACGCCCTTCGGCTGCTCCGCCATAAAGTCACCAAGCATATCTGCCAGAGTCTCGAGCGTACGCATCTCCAGCGGTACGGACTTGAGGCTCAGCATGAATTGCTTGTACTCATCGCTCGTAATGATATCGCACGACATTTTTGGAAGGAAAGGAAGGAAAGGAAGGAAAGAAAGGAAAGAAAGGAAAGAAAGGAAAGAAAGGAAAGGAA
>Ga0114970_10000382_pt1 | contig 32873 bp, 42 predicted proteins | sample M_140205_XF_Meta_FD_87030 | JGI IMG/M metagenome (GOLD analysis project Ga0114970, IMG submission 87030) | Freshwater microbial communities from Lake Montjoie, Canada to study carbon cycling - M_140205_XF_MetaG | ecosystem: Environmental > Aquatic > Freshwater > Lake | place: Lake Montjoie...
AACCCCGAAGGATACAACATGGGACTCCTCGACAAGATGCAGCCCGGCATGGCCGGTCCTGCTGGCCCCTCCATGGGCCAAGCCCCGCCAATGCCCCCAATGGGCGGTGGTGGCCCGCCAATGGGAGCGCCTCCCGGTGGCCCGCCAATGGGGCAGGGACAGCCCCCACAGGGCCAAGGCCCCGATCCGCAGATGATCCAGCAGGCAATCATGCAGGTGGCCCAGCAGCTCAAGCAGCAGCATCCTGACGTGCCCGATCAGGACATCCTGATGACGGCCCAAAAGATCGTGATGACGAAGCTGCAGGGCGGCGGTGGCCCGCCTCCTCAAGGCGGCATGCCTCCCGGTGGTGGCGGTATGCCTCCGATGGGCGGCGGCGGCATGCCTCCGGGCGGCATGTAGCACTGTAGCAGTTGTAGCAGACATCAGAACGCCGCTCAGCAATGGGCGGCGTTTTCATTTGCGGGGATACGCATGGAAACTGGATACGCCAACGGCACTGGCATGGTGTCGACCGCCCCCGCACAGGCGCAGCTGCGCGAGCGCGAGGAAGACCCGCGCCTCGAAGACGGCAAGCTCACGAAGCAATTCAACGACTGGGACAAGCGCCTCGATGGGCACTGGACAGCATGGGTCGATGAGGCCCGCGAAGCGTTCGACATCGTCGCTGGTCGCCAGTGGGATAAGGACGCCGAGGAGGCGGCTGATGAAGCCCGCCTCAACATCATCTCGGTGAACCGCATCGACGCTATCGTGTCGGCTGTCTGCGGTTCGGAGATGACCAATCGTCAGGAAGTTCGCTACTACCCGCGCGAGATGGCGACCAAGGACGAGACGGGGCAGGCACAGGACGCCGTCGTCAATGAGATGTTCACGGCAGCAGCTGACTGGGTCAGGGATGAGTGCGACGCGGCTGACGAGGAGAGCGCAGCATTCAGGGACTGCGTGATCTGCGGCATCGGTCTGACTGAAACCCGCATGGACTATGAGACTGACCCAGAAGGCGTTGCCCTCATCATGCGCGTCTCGCCACTGGAGATGCGGATCGATGCGTCAGCACGTCGCCCCGGCGCGACGGATGCCCAGTACATCCGTCGTCGCAAACCGTTCGGGCCGGATGAAGCCAAGCTGCGCTTCGGCGTCGAGGGCGAGAGTGGCCGGGCAACAAACTCGACAGGCCGCTTGGAGCGCAGGTTTCCGGGCTCGGCCTATGCGGGCGGTCAGGGCGATGATGAAACCGAGAGCGACAACGTCTGGATCACCGAATACCAGTGGTGGGAGCTGGAGAAGGTCTGGCGCGTGCTCAACCCGAACACGGGGCAGATCGAAGAGCTGGGCGACGAAGCCTATCAGCGCATCATTCAGGCGATGCCTGATCTGGAAGCGTCAAGTTTCAGCGTTAAGCGCCGCCGCTACTATCGCGCCTTCCGCGTCGGCGACCGCATCCTCGAAGCGACCGAACTCCCAGACGAGGAGTTCACCTACAAGTTCGTGACCGGCAAGCTCGATGAGACCAAGGGTGTTTGGTACGGCATCGTGCGCCCGATGATCGAGCCGCAGAAGCTGCTCAACAAGCAGATCAGCCAGACCCAGCGCATCATCGACAACAACGCCAAGGGTGGACTGCTCGCCGAGATGGATGCGTTTGAAGACCCGGAGCAGGCCAAGCTCGACTGGGCAGCAAGCGACAGCATTGTATGGCTCAAGCCGGGCTCGCTGGGCTCAAGCCCGCGTGTCATGCCCAAGCCCATCGCCCAGACGCCTCCGGGCATCGACAAGCTGCTCGCCATCGCACAGGAGGCCGTCCAAGGCGTCTCTGGCGTGAACAACGAGATGCTCGGCATCATCGACCGCGAGCAGGCTGGCGTCGTCGGCGTGCAGCGCAAGGAAGCCGCCTACGGTGTCTTGAAAGCCTTCTTCAACTCACTGCGCCGCTACCGCAAGGTGCATGGCCGTCACCTGCTCAAGCTGATCCAGAAGTACATGACCGATGGCCGTCTGGTCCGCATCGTCGGGCGCACCGGCAACGTGCAGTACCTGCCACTGCTCCGCGACCCGAACACGGCACGCTTCGACACCATCGTCGACGAAGCGCCGACAGGACCGAACCAGAAGGACAAGGTGTTCCAGTTCCTCATGATGTTCGGAGCGCCCGTGCTCTCGAAGCTCAACCTGCCGCCTTCGGTGTGGATGAAGTTTCTGGAGTTCTCGCCCCTGCCGACAGCGCTCGTCTCCGAGATGCAGAAGATGATCGCCGAGATGCCACCCCAGCCCAATCCCGAAGAGGAAAAAGCAAAGGCCGAGAACGCCAAGCTGCAGGCCGACCTTCAGAAGCTGCAGATGGAAATGGCCATAGAGCAGCAACGCCTGCAGATGGACACGCAACGCCTGCAGATGGAGATGCAGCACGGCTCAATGAAGTCGCAGGTCGATATGTCGAAGGTGCAGGGCGCAAACCAGAAGCTCGAAGTCGAGAACCAGTGGGTAAAGATCGAAATGGCTCGCGCCCAGATGGAGCAGATGAACTCCTCACAGGAAGCCACGCTGCGAGCGCGCGAGACGCAGATGCGCGAGGCCAACGACAAGCTCAAGATCGACGCCGACATGCAGAAGCTGCAGGCCGACACCGAGATCAGGCGGATGGAGCTGGAGATCAAACGCGCTGAGCTGGAGTTCCGCCAGCAGGAGATGGCGCTGCAGCGCGCTGAGCTGGAGGCCAAGGTCGGCATCGAGCGCATGAAGCTCAGGCATGCAAGCCGCCTGCACAACGCAACGCTCGAAGAGTCTACTGTAGACGACAATGATGATGGTACTTCTGATGCCGCGCCCATCACCAAAGAAAGTTCAGCGGCAAAACGTATGCGCGAACTGCACGAGCTGATGTCGGCCCCGGTCGAGATCGAAGTTGACCCCGTAACTGGCAAGAAGCGCGCACGTCGCGTCCTGCCTTCAACCAACAATTGATCGGAGAATATAAATGCCAGCTGGTAACTTCGCGGTATTCAACATCGCAAAGAAGAAACTGTCGGACGGTACGTTCGACCTCGACGGAAACATCTTCCGTATGGTCCTGACAACATCGGTGCAGGCGATTAGCTCGACATTTGTTGGCAGCTCCACCAACTGTCAGTACTCCGATCTCACAAACGAGGTGTCAGGCACTGGATACACCGCGACTGGAAAGCTGCTTACGGCAACGTGGACGCAGTCGGTCGGCACAATCACATTCGATGTGGACGATCAGGCGTGGACCGCCTCGACGATTACCGCAAAGTACGCGATCATCTATGAGAACACGAGCGCCCAAAAGAACCTGCTTGCTTGGGTCGATCTTGAGACTGGCGGCGGCTCAGTTTCGACTACGGCAGGCACGCTCACCGTCACCATCAACGCCTCTGGCGTTTTCACGCAATCGTAGGAGCTACAATGGCCATCTGGACAATCACCGTAGACGGCGACGACTACCTCGCCACACCCGAGACAGGCGACGCCATTCCCCAGCCCCTGCTGAAGAGCAACGACAAGCTCACGCTCAAGGCGCTCGCTCGCGCTGTCTATCTGGAAGACCGCGTGCGCTTCCCTGAGGAAGGCAATACGCTCACCATTGCGGACACTGGTGGGCCAGCAAACGATGTCCGTGTTCTGGTCGAGCGCCTCGCGGCGGAAGGGTTCTAATCCATGCTCTTGCTCGCAAGCACGTCCGACAAGATTTCGATCACTACATCGACGGCTGCGACCATCAAGGTTCAGGCGGCTTGGGTGGACCTCAACGGCACGACCGTCACGCCGGGGCGGACCAACACCGCCATCGCATCGGCGGCTACGACTGACGTGGTGGCGTCACCTGCTGCATCCACGCAGCGGAACATTCGTGGCATGACGATCTGGAACAGCGATGCCTCCCTGTCGTGCTCCATTCAGGTCACACACACTGACGGCACAACTTCACTCAACGTCGCTGTGTTCACCCTCACGCCCGGAACTGGCGTCCAGTACACCGAGGGCGCGGGGTTCACCCCCATGTTCAGCTCGATTGCGAACGCAGTGAACGTGCAGGAGTTCAACGGCGCATCTGGAACATGGACGAAGCCTGCGGGCGCCACACTTGTCATTGTCGAACTTATCGGTGCGGGCGGTGGCGGTGGCGGTGGTGCATCCCTTGCGACTACTGTTGTAGCCAAGGGCGGCGGCGGCGGCGGTGGTGGCGCATGGGTGCGTGGGGAGTTCCGGGCATCTGAACTGGGCTCCACTGAGACCGTGACAATTGGTGCAGGTGGAACGGCAGGCGCGGCATCAACGGCGGGCAACTCAGGCGGTAACGGCGGGGTTGGTGGTAGCTCGACATTCGGTTCGTGGCTTACTGCATTCGGCGGCGGTGGTGGCGCGGGTGGTGCAAACTCGGCGGCTGTTACTGGCGGCGGCGGCGGTGGTGGCGTTGGCGGCGCGGGGGGCGTTGGATCGACTTCGGGCGGCACTGGCGGCGTGCCCACAGCAGCAACCAACGGCGCGGGCGGTCAGGGCGTCACTGGCAGCGTAGCCGTAGCCACTACGCAGAACGCAGAATTTGGCGGCGGTGGTGGCGCTGGAAGCGCAAACCCTCCCGTAGCGAACTCTAACGGCGGCTCAAGCTGGCGCGGCGGTGGTGGTGGCGGGTCGGGTGGCGGACACACGGCAACCCCAGCAAACGTTGCGGGCGGTGATGGTGGGCGCTCTGGCTCATACACAGCGGGTGGCGGCGGCACGGCGGGCGCTAACATTACGCCCACCGCTGGAGCGAACGGCACCAACGCTACGTCAGGCCGTGGTGGCTATGGCGGTGGCGGCGGCGGCACGACCGTCACGGCATCTACGGCGGGCGCTGCTGGCGGCAATGGCGGCATCGGTGGTGGCGGCGGTGGTGGTGGCGGCGTCGGCATGAACCCCGGCGTCGGCGGCGCGGGCGGCGTGGGTGGAGCTGGCTACTGCATCGTCTATTCGTGGTGATGACGAATGGCTAGGTTTGGGTCATTCAGCGGGTTCCTGCGGGACGCGACGTGGTTCACACCCACCGCGTCTGTCGAGGGATTTTTCACTGAAGACCTGATTACAACTGGCGTTGCGGCTGGCAGCGTCACGCTATTCCCCGGCGCGGGCACGCTCACGCTGGCTGGGCAGGCAGCAACAGTTACAGCGAGTTCGTCCGTCACGCCGGGAGTGGGCTCACTAACGCTCACAGGGTTCGGTGCGACAGTCGCGGCCAACTTCACTGCAACGCCCGGCGCGGGCACGCTTACTCTTACCGGCCTTGCGGTCACGCTCGCGGCCAGTAGCTCCGTCACGCCCGGCGCGGGTGCGCTGACCCTGACCGGCTTCGCGGCAACGCTCGCCGCGTCGTCTGCAGTCACTCCCGGTGTTGGATCGCTGACGCTGACCGGGTTTGCGGCCAGTGTAGTGGCCGACAGTTCCGTTACGCCGGGTGCTGGCTCGCTGACGCTGAGCGGCTTCGCTCCGACCGTAACGGGCGGCAGCGGAGTGGTTGACTTCACCGCCAATCCGGGGACTGGCGCACTCACGCTCACCGGCTTTGCTCCGACCCTGTCAGCCAGCAGCGTTGCAACGCCGGGTGTTGGGTCGCTGACCCTCACGGGTCTCGCGCCGTCTGTCGCGGCAGACAGCACCGCATCGCCCGGCACTGGCACATTGGTGCTCAATGGCTTTGCCCCAACGGTCAGTGGCGGCGCAGTCGATGTCACGGTCGCGCCGGGCACAGGCACGCTGACACTGGTCGGCTACGCGCCAACGGTAACAGGCAGCGCAGCCCTAAGCACAGCCGACAACCTGATCGACAGGTTTCACCGCCGCAAGCGCAGGAAAGAATCGTGGCGTCCGCTGCGCCCCGAAGAGCGCGACTACGATCCGACCGACTATCGCAACTTCGAGCCCAAGCCGGAACCAGAGCCGCTCGCCGCTGATGCGGTCATGCCTGCCAAGATTTCCGCTGGCATGCTGTCACGCCTGTCGGTGTCGAGCGATCAGGTTCAGGTCAAAGCGCTGGAGCAGCTCACCACAGAAGCGCTGCGCGCCGAGAACCGCAGCAAGATCGACAAGATCAACCGCGTGCTCGAAGCCATCGGGCTTGAGGCGCTGAAGGTCGAGAAGGAGAAGGAGCGGCGCAGGCAGGAGCTTCTCGCATTCCAGCGCGAGCTTGCAGCCTATGCCGAGCAGCTCCGTCTTGAGGAAGAGGAGGAGGAAGAAATGCTCCTTCTCATGGCGGCATAGGGAGGGCTGAGACATGGACTTACCACTCTGGATGACGAGGCGTCAGGCCACGGGCATCGAGCGCGGGCTCGCGGTCTGCGGGTTCAAGGATGTCGTGCTGAACGGGTTCGGCGCACTGAACGCAATCGGCGTTGCTGCGACCGACATCGCGAGCGGACGGCGATACATGGCGATAGCCCTCAGTCATGGCGAAGTGCATGACATTCCACTGAAACTGCTGAAGGCAAGGGGCCGCGCATGAACAAGGACGACAAGAAGATCATGGAGGACGCCTACATCCGCCTCCTCGAAAGAGCGAACATTCAGGCGGGCGATGAACCCCACCTGATCTTCGGCATGCTCGCGGTCGAGAACGAGATGATGCTGCAGCACATCGAGCTGCTGAAGCAGACACACCGCGCATTCGTTGAGCACGTCAACAAACGATTGCCCAACCTTCGCCTCGTCATCCCCGAGGCCGGGTTCAAAGTCACTCAGTAGTCCACCACCACAATCGAACGACAGAGAACCCAGCCATCGAGCTGGGTTTTTTCATTTCAGAAACGGAGACCACTCATGGCAGACGACATCGAATCCCAACTCTCTGCAGTCATCGAGAAAGCGCCGATGACCTTGCAAGAGGGCGACGAGGGCTTCTCTCCCTCCGCTATCCCAGAGAAGGCCGCGCCTGTTCAGGACGAGCCCACTGCAATCGTCGAGAAGACTGACGCCGAGAAGGCCGCAGAAGCGCTTGCTGCCGAGAACGATATCGAGGTGATCCGCAAGCGCCTCGCAGACATCGAGAAGAAGGCGGCGGACAAGGATGGTCAGGCCGCGTCCGAGCGCGCTAAGCGCCGCGCCGCCGAAGCCCAGAACAAGCAGATGGCTGACCAGCTCGCACGCTATGAGCAACAGCAGCGGGCGATGCAGGCGCGTCGCCAGATGGGCAACATCCCCGACCCGGAAGAGAACGTCGTCGAGGCGTTGAAGTATGAGCGAGCCCTGCGCATGCAACGCGAGCAGCAGGAGGGCCAGCGCTGGCAACAGCAACAGGTCCAGCAGCAGCAGATCGATCAGGTCACGCAGCTGAAGAACACGGTCGAGGACTTCGAGGCCGAGTTTCGCGATGCCAACCCTGACTATGACGAGGCGGCTGAGTGGCTGGTCGACATGGAGCAGAAGAAGCTGGAGCTGGCCGGGGCTCCAAAAGCTCAGGCCGAGCAGATGGCCCTGAACTGGGCGATCAACATGGCGCAGATGGGTTTGTCCCAAGGACGTAACCCCGCCCAGATGGCCTACGAGGCCGCTAAGATGCTGAACTGGAAGCCGAAGGGGGCAGGAGCCAATGCAGCCGCCCAGCAGCTGGCGGCTCAGCAACAGAAGCTCTCGACCCAGAAGGCAGGACAGCAGGCCGCGAAGACCATCGGCGGCGGCGGGGCGCAGAGTTCCGGCACGCTTTCCCTCGCCCAGATCGGCGAGCTGAAGGGGGCCGCGTTCGACTCGGCGATGGAGAAATACCTGTCCCGCTAACGGAAAAACCCCGGCACACGCATGCCGGGGTTTCCTAGTCTGGGTGGCGACAGTTGGTGGACCCTCCTGTCTTGGGTTATTCTATGAAAATGATTCCCGGCGTCAACCGATACGCAAAGAGACCTGTTTACGAAACCGAGTCCGACCGCGATGAGCAGCGGGCCGTGGCGAAGGTGTTGCGCGCTGCGTGGCAGGTCGATGTCAAGCTGATGCCGAAACTGGCGACGGCTGACTACCAGATCACGCGCGAGGGCAGGCTACTGGCCATCGGCGAACACAAGCGGCGCCGGGTGACGGCGGATACCTACGACACGCTGATCCTGTCCTACGCCAAGGCACGCAAGCTCCTCATCATGGGATACGAGCGCCGGGTCAACGTGCTCATCATCGTCCACTACGACGACCAGCTGATGTGGGCTCACCTGACCAACGCGCATCTGGAGAAGAGTCGGAAGGCCGGTCGCACCGACCGTGGCGACATCCACGATATCGAGCGGTGCGTCGAGATACGCCAGTCGGAAATGAAGAAGATCAAGGTGCCTGATTGATTGCTCTCCAACTGAACCCGCCGCTGTTCGTTGTTACACCGCGTGGCGACGGCATCGCGCGTATCATGCTCGACTATGGGCCTGACACTAACCCGATGTTCGTTGTCGAATTGAACGACTCGCGTGACATCCTCTGCTTCGACATGCTCGACGTGAAGGGCTCAGGCAATTCCGCTTGGGGCCTGTCTCACCCCGACCCATTTGAAAGCCGCGCCTGATGGAATTACTGCGCCAAGCCGCTCGCATGATCGGCCTGAAGAATCGCCAGTACGAGACGCTGACGGAGATCACCGCGCAGAACCACAAGGTTCGCATCTGGCGCGTCGCGAAGTCGCTGAAGGCCGCAGAGGATTTCAATCACGGCATCCTGTCCGAGCAGATGATGAACATCTGCACGACCGTCGACAGCAAGCACTGGTTCGAAGAGCTGATGAAACTTCCGAACGTCGCGTGCATCGCCATCGTGGACAAGCACGGCAACGGCGTGAGCGCCTATCCCGACTGGCACTGAAGCAGCGACCACAAAAGTAAAAGCCCCGGCTGTGATGGCCGGGGCTTTTTTTCGTTACAGGAAGCAGCCTTCGCATACTTCAGTTGGCACGCCAGTCTTGGCGAGTATGTCCGCTGCGTGCGCTTCGCATGATAGCCGCGCCACGCCCTTTCCATGCTCATCCTTCACTTTGAACTGGAAGTACTTCTCTCTGCCAAAGGCATCCGAGATTTTCTTGTAGGCGTCTCGCCGCGCCTGCGATCTGATCGGGAAATCCTTGATCGACAGGCTGCAGGTGAAGTGCGCGACATTCGTGTCGCCGCCAAAAAAGCTCATGGTATTTTCCTCTTTCAAGCATCCGCCGCCGATTTACAGCGACAAAGAACAATATCACACCACGTTTGATATGTCAACTCGGGCTACAGCGGAGGAATTTTGTGTGGAGAACAAATGTCGCTCCAGTTGACGGAGGCGCTCCAAATCAGTAGGTACTGAAAGCGCATTGGGTAATGCCGGTTCCCCAACCCGCCCAGTGCGCAGCGCGGAGAGCCCGTTCCCCCAACCCAAGCTCTCCGCGCACCTATTTTGAAGAGGAGCAACGATGACGTTTCAAGTACGCGGCGATGAGGGCGTTGGCTTCCTCAACGAGCTGCCAGACAATTTCCGCAAGCGCCAGAAGATAGAAATTTCGGATGAGAAGCTGATCGAGGCGGCGTACAATCTGTCCGCGCGCCAGTTCGAGGCGTGGAAGCTCGCGGTCGTGCATGGCTACAGCGACGCTGAAATTGCAGATGCACTCTGCACCTTCGATAAGGCGACGCTGCCCGGCGACGTGCGCTCAGCGCTCAAGCTCGCAGCCAAGAATGGCTACCCTGTGCCGGGCGATCCAGAGCCCAAGAAGTATCGCGCGCGCGTGAAGGAGCCCGCGTGATGGCCGAGCATGAGACGGTAGAGAAGTTGGCGAGGGCTATCTATGAGGCAGGCATTCCGAAGGGCGGGAAGTTCTACCACGCATGGGAAGACCTAGAGAGCCAAGGCTTTTACGCCCAGCACGACCTTGCGATGATGCAAGCCCGCGCCGCCATAGCCGCCATGGGAGACGGCTGGCAGGACATAGCTAGCGCGCCGAAATCTCCTGACCTGCACAACGTCGCGGAGTTTCTGGCGTGGTGTCCGAGCGACGGTTCAGCTGGCGGATATCGGCGCGTTGTCTGGTGGGAGCCGAAGCAAAAGTGCTGGTCGTCTGACCGCGACATACCAGAGACGTTCACCCACTGGCGCCCACTTCCACCATCACCGGGAGAAAAGCCATGAGCGTAGAGTACGGCGTAATGCCGAAACAACTAGAGATTGAAAGGGACTTACATGACTTCCGAAATTCACCCGCCACCGACCGAGTTCACCGCTGACGAAATCAAGCTAGACGATGTTCTCCGGTTCTTTCACTACGGCCACCTGCCCCCGACCCTGCAAGGGCGGTCTAAGCCGTTCTGCGATCTAGCGCGATTGCTAATCGACACGACGCCACGCTGCCCGCAGCGGACGATTGCCCTCAACAAACTGATCGAGGCGAAGGACGCTGCTGTCCGCGCTTCACTGCCGCCAATCTAGGAGACTGTGATGAGCGAAGCGTCGCATCGTGAGTGCATAGCCGAAATCATGGGCGTGCTGAAAAAGTACGACATGGCCGGAGCTATCACGGTTATCTCAAAGGAGCGTGCGGCGTTTCGCTATCACTTCCCGACATGGTCGGTTGTGAAACTGCACGAGACATCTGACGGCGGACTTGGTGTCCGCATCAAGTCAAAGGCGACTGACTTCCCATCACGGGAGGCCCAGCACAGAGCCAACGAGTTGAGCGCACACATCGTCTATCAGATGCGCGACATCGCCATGAACACCTACGGCATGTGCGTAGCTGTGGGCGAAAAGATGGATGAGCATTGGAACGTCACGCACGTTTCCCATTCCGATTTTGATCCGGAGCGTTCGCAGTGACCGCACACGCTGAACTGATCGAGCGGTTGCGCGGACTGCAAACGACTTGCCCAACACTCCACGCCACGTTTTCCGAAGCCGCAACCGCTCTCGCAGCACTCGTGGCCGAGCGTGATGCGCTGCGGATGTGCGCGGAGGCTGGCGGCGAACTGCTCAAAGCAATCGATGCTGGCCGTATGCGCCAGCGGGTCGGAGTGACTGGCCAGACCATGGACGCTCAGCTACGCGCGTCCGTCTATGAACGAGTGCCAGCCTACCCCGTCGAAGAGGCTCGCGAAAAGTACACGCTCGCCCTTGCCTCGCTGAAAGGGGGAGCGTGATGGCCGACCACGCTGAACAGGTGGAGAAGGTGGCGAGGGCTATCTATGAGGCTGGCATTCCCAAGGGCGGGCGCAATTACGCTGCGTGGGAAGACCTAGAGAGCGAGGGCTTTTACGCCCAGCACGATCTTGTGATGAAGCAAGCCGCAGCCGCCATAGGTGTCTGCCGTGCCGCTTTTTTACCGCCCCCCGAAGCCCGCCCTGTAGCGACTGATGATCAAATCGAACGGGTAGCTCGGGCGATCTGCGAAGCCACGTCAGGTCCGTTTGAGATGTTGGATGATGTGGGCCGCGATGCGCTGCGCTGGGAAGCCCGCGCCGCCATAGCCGCCATGCCTCCCGCCCTCTCCCCCGAGCTAATCGACAAGCTCAGCAAGCTCGCGACGTACCTCACAGAGCAGGGCGAATACGAGGCGTGCGATCTGATCGACACAGTCGTTGAGCGACTGACACCCCCACCGGGAGAAAAGCCATGACCGACGAAGAGATCAAACGCATCCGCGACGAAAATCGCCACTACGCGGTTTTTGCCATCGTCAGCTTTATTCCGATCCTTCTGATGGTCGTGCTGTTCTTTGTGGGCGCGGCGCTGAGTGCAGGTGGTGAGCCATGAACCACGCTGAACTGATCGAGCGGTTGCGCCGTGTCTCTGACTGTGACGCACCCGCATGGGCCTATGACGAGATCAGCGATGCCGCCGATGCGCTAGCCGCACTCGTGGCAGAGCGTGATGCGCTGCGGGAGGCGCTGGAAGAGATCGCCAAGCAGGCTCCCGCGAAAGACATGGACGAAGACTACTACGACGCCGCCGATTTTGAAGACGGTTACGACCGCTGCATTTTTCGCGCCCGCGCCGCTCTTGCTCAGGGGGGTGAGCATGGGTGAAAGCACAGAGATAATCCGCGAAGCAGCTCTGGCTGAAATCGAGGAAGAGGATCGGCGTTGCAAGATCGACGCAGAGAAGGCCCGGATACGTGAGCGCATGGCGCGTCCGTGGTGGAGTAGAGTGTTTCCGTGGCGCATAACCGTGAAGAGGATCACATGAGCGATATCGAGTTTACCGTCAGCCGCGCAGAAGGCATCAGGCGGGCCGCTGAGGCGGAAGTAGCCAAGGAGCAGGGCGAGGCTGCGAAGAAGGCGCTCATCGCGCTGTACAAGCGCAAGGCGGTCGCTGAAGAGGCGGTGCGCGGCATCGAGCGCGAGATCGAGACCACGCTGGCCAAGATTGAAGCTGGAGCGCTGTAAGCATGCGGAACGGATACCTGCCTGAACCGTTCGGTCGCCCTATTCGCCTGATTGCGAACGGGTGGGTATCCTCGACGCTCGACCTTGGCCGCGCTGGCTGGGAGCTTTATGCCGATCAGGACTACGCCCATGGTGGGTTGTCGCTGGTGGCGCACCATCGCGAGAGCGGCCTGACCGCCTACGCGCGCGACGCGCACTGGGACTATCACCGACACGTCCACAGGGCGGACTACAGTAGGGACGAGATGCCGACCATGCGCGCCCAGATCGGGCACCGCGACAAGGTGCAGATACACGCGATGCACGGCGGCGTGCTGCCAACCTTCGACCGCGTGAGTCCGCTTATGGAGGTGCGAACAGAGATCAGGTCAATGGCCGACATGCTCCACTTCGCACCCTACACGGCCAGCCAGATTCAGATCGAAGCGGACCCAAGCGTCGACGACCTGCTCGCCCAGATCATCGCGAAGCAGGCCAAGGCGAATGACGAATACTTCGCCGAGAAGGTGCGCAGCGGAAAGATCGTCCGCGCGTCGGCGGCAGAGGTTCTGCAGTTCAGGCGCGTTGCGTGAGGGCGGGCTGGACCTTCAACGACATCCGCAAGCCGCCGCTCGGCCAGATGATCTGGGCGCTGATCGAGAGCCCGTCAGATGGCGAGCCTTACCTGATCGAGGCAATGCTCACTGAAATCATGGGCGCTGGCAGCGTCGCGATTCTTTACGATGGCCCGTCGATGAATTACCTGCCGCCGCACCACGCGATGATTGCGTGGCGGCGCGTTCGCGATTAGAGTTTTCGGTTCAGGCGCTCCTCCGCGAAGGGGAGTGTTGCCCGTGGCGGGGAAGCGGCGACTCTCACGGGTCGCCGTTTTCTTTTGTCGCCCCGCTTGACAACTAATGGACCCCCACGTCACTAATGCACCGTCCGGTGGTGTGTATCGCCACTGTTGACTTCGAGTGGTTCACGGCACGAACCCGATCTGCTTCGATTTGCCCCCGGTAACGGGCTCGGACAACGTCAGCAAGGATGCTCGCCCTAGAGGCTGAAGCGTCGCGGCGCCCGATCCCCCCTCAACATGGCAAATCAGGCACCCCCTCATGGCAACCAAGTCATATGCTGTGGGCGACAACGAAGTCGTCAAAATCTGGTCGAAACGGCTCGCGCGCGAAGCGCTGAAAGCGACCGTTATCTACCCGATGATTAAAGACTCCGGGTCAGCCCTCATCACTCTCGCTCCCGAAACCCAGAAGGGTGCGGGAGATCGCGTTCGCGTCGCGCTGCGCATGCAGTTCAACTCGGACGGCGTCACCGAACTCATGACCCAAGAAGGTAACGAGGAAAGCATCACCACCTATACGGATGATGTCACTCTCGGCGAGCTGTCCAACGCCTATCGTAACCGCACCACGATGGCCCAGCAGCGCGTTCCCTTCGACATCGCAAAGGAAGGCAACGACGCCCTCGCCGACTGGCACGCAGCCCGTCTGGATCAGGTCGCGATGTACCATCTCGCGGGCTACACCCCGGCGAACTCGCTCGCCGCCAACGGCCAGTACAACGGCTTCAACACCATCACTGCTCCGACCACTGGTCGTCAGATTTGGACCGAAGTTGGCGCAACGCAGGACTCCGACCTCGACTCAACGGGCGACGAGATGACGCTGCAGCAGATCGACCGTGCTCGCGAACTCGCGGAAACGGGCGGCTCTACCGGCCTTGTCCCGATCCGTCCGATCAAGGGCCTTCCGGGCGGCGCGAAGTACGTTTGCTTCGTTCACCCCACGCAGGTCACGTCTCTGCGCACGTCCACCAGCACGAACAACTGGATGGACTTGCAGAAGGCGCTGCTGCAGGGCGGCAAGGGCGACGAGTCGATGATCTGGAAGGGCGGTCTCGGTATCTACAACGAGACGGTCATCATGGTCTCCAACCGCGTTCCCTACGGCGTCACTGCCGCTGGCGCGGCCATCACGACGGTTCGCCGCGCGATCTTCTGCGGCGCGCAGTCGCTCATCATGGCATTCGGACAGGGCTACGGCCCCGAAGAGTGGCGTATCCGTGAACAGACGTTCGATTACGACCGTGAGTACGGGCAGAACGCCCTGTGCCTCTACGGGGTCAAGAAGTCCGTCTTCAACTCGAAGGACTTCGCGACCATCGTGATCTCGTCCTACGCCGCTGACGCGGCCTGATAGGAGAAATGGATCATGGCCAGTAACAAAATTGCTCGTTATTATCACGAGCGTCAGGTTCACTTTCTGACGAAGTCCGTCACCTACTCCGACGCTGACATCGCTGGTGGATCGACTGTCGCCTTCGCGTTTGGCCTCCCGGCGAACGCCTTCGTGATGAACACTGTCGTTCGTATCAAGACGGCGTTCAACGCGGCGACCACGAACGTCCTGACTGTCGGCACGAACAACCCCACCAGCGATAACCTCGTTGCTGCGGCTGACGTGACCGAAGGATCGGTTGCGACCACGACTGTCAACGGTCCCGGTATCCTCAGCACGACGACCTCTCTCGATGTCTTCGTGAAATATACCCAGACCGGCACGGCAGCGACGACCGGCGCCGCCGATGTCGTTGTCACCTACGTGATCTGGGAATAGACTGACTGAATGAAGGTCATGCTGGCGACGCCGTGCTACACGGGCTACCTCCACTACGCTCACGCGGAGTCGGTGGCCAGAACACAGGCGACGCCAGCATCGACCGGCATTCGTTTTGAGCGCTGGGTCGCGCCGGGAAATCCGGTTCTTCCCCGCGTCAGAAACGTCCTCTGCGCGCACATGCTGTCGCCGCAGCCGGATGGGGTGGACTTCGACGGCATCCTCTTCATTGACGACGACATCGCGTTCAAGCCGGAAGACGCTGTTCGCATGGTCAGTCACGGCGAGAAGATCGTCGCGGGCGTCGCGCAGAAGCGCGCCCCGAACACAAACGCCCCCGCAGAGATCAACGCAGCGCTCGACCATAACCTCGAAGTCGATGAGCGCGGCTTGGCCAGCAACACATTCATCCCATCCTGCTTCATGTGGATACATCGAAGCGTGTTTGAGGGGATGCTGAACAACGAAGAGCTGCACGACAGCGGCCTCGTCCGCCGCTTCATCTACCCGAAGCTGCCGGATGCTGCGATGCCGTTCTGCGCCACCTATTTCGGCTACGGACTGGCGGCGGCTCCCGAGAACGGGCCAGAAGCCAAGCGCGCTGCCGCACTCGGCATCGAAGACGCTATGGTCGATGTCGGCGAGGACTATGACTTCTCGATCAAGTGCGACGTGCTCGGCGTGCCCCGGTACATCGACACAGCTGTCGAGCTGATCCACTACGATGGCCGCGTGGCGCACGATCTTTCGTTCAGGAAGATGCTGCAGACCGGGGCGATCAAGGTCGACAACGGCTCGCAAGCGGCCTGACACAGATTTACATTTGAGTGGCCTCTCGGCCCCGCAGGCAGCTGCGGGGCCGAACCTTTTCAGGGGATAAGACATGCCTTCATTCAACGAGGGGCAGACGCCCCAGAACGTCCTTCTATTCGTCAAGGAAGGCTCGTCCATTCGCATCGTCACGTCGGCTGACCTTGTAGGCGGCGGCGGCGGAAACCCTCTGGGTGACACCGCAGTCAACACCGGCACGGCAAGCTCGGTTGCCTCGTCTGCATCTGCAGGAACGGTGCTCGCTTCTAACGCCGCCCGGTATGGCGCGACGGTGTGGAACGATTCGACATCGGTTCTCTATCTGCTGCTCGGCGCTGGCACGGTAAGCGCCACCAACTGCACGACAAAAATTCTTGCTGACGGGTTCTTTGCAATTCCGTTCGGGTACACCGGAATTATCAGCGGCATCTGGGCAGTCGCCAACGGCTTTGCTCGCGTCACCGAGTTCACCTGAACTACGTAGCGGAGGCGCTTTATGCCAGTCACAGTTTCCAATCCGCAGCTTGATGCAGATACCGATGCCAGCACAGTTGTGCTCGCGGATATCGCGGCAATCCGGGCGGCAACATTCCTGCTTGCGGCGGCTCCCGACACAATCCGTGTGCTGAACAACTACGTTGCGGGTGATGGCGGCGGCACGTTTCGCCTCGACAGTACCGACACGACATCCGCCGACGATGGCGGCGTGATCGTCAACACTTCAACGCCCAGCACCGCCCTGCGCTACAAGCGGCAGTTTGACAATGGATACGAGATCGACCTCGGCTGGTATGGCGTCGGAGCCACACGAACCAGCACGCAAAATTCGACCGGCATAGCTGCGGCAATTTCTTACGCGAACACATACAACGTCGGCATTCTGAAAGTTCCGCCCTGCACGCGCTCCGTTCCGATCAAGATCAAGAAAACCATCGATCTTATCGGCTATCATAATATCCGCATTCAAGGGCAGTCGATTGCCAACTCTGGAATCTACAAAGCGTGCTTTCGCTGGGACGGCCATGTTGGCGGCGTCATGTATCGCACCAACCGGGAATGCCGGTATGTGGTTGCAGCATCGACTGCCAACGTCAGCATTGCCTCTCTTGCGAATGGAAGCACGATTGATGGCGTCGCGCTGGTCACGGGCGATTACGTTCTTCTGAAGAACCAGACGACGGCGTCCGAGAATGGCCCCTATCTGATCGGGGCTTCAGGCCCGGCCACGCGCGCAACTTACTATACTGCGGGCCGCGCAGATGACTTCAACTTCAAGTCGGTCGGCGGAACAGTGAATGCGGGTCTGCGCTGGGTATGCACGCAAGACCCTGCAACCATCACGCTGGGAACAACGGCCCTGACGTTCTCGGCTGGCGCCGCCCCTGCCGCGAACAATGGAGGCGGTCTCTCTTCCATTGCATTTGATGGTTATCTTGTCGCGGCCATTGGGCTGTCTCTCTGGGGCTGCATTGAGCACCACAATACTGGCGTCGTCACCGCAGAAGGATGCACCGATTATCAGATCGTGTGTGGCGCAACTTCCACCGGAAATTATATGTTCTGTTACTGGGAGCGCATGGAGGTAAACGCCTACTTCTCCCAAGCTGGCACGCAGGATGGCGCAAACGGCCTGAAGTGGACTAACGTGCAGGGCAGCAACAGCTGGGATATCTGCCTTTCTCGCTTTGGCATCGTCCGTATCCAGCACAAAAATGGCATTGGCTTCGACCACGGCGCGTCAGACACCAATCTGTGCGACCAGATGATTGTTCAGCGTCAATCGGGTGGCACTGGTCAGGGCTGGATTATTCGCGCTGGCGACGGAGTTCTGGGAGACGGCGGGGCTTCTGATTACAACTACTCCTACGACAACTATTTCAGCGTCACTTCATGCGATACGGCTCCGCTGTTTGAGACAGGAGTCAAACCGTCAGTCTCGCAGCATTTTTATGGAATTTCCGCAACGTCTGGAAACCAGCAGCCAAACTTTAACGGCGTCGGCTCGGGCTCGTGGTCGAAGCCCAACAACCAGAAATTCCAAGCCTATGCGAACGGTGCGAACTCGTATGAGGACGGCACGGGGAGCATCCACATCGGATACACAACCAACCGATCCGATGGCTGTCGTGTAGCGATCTATCACCCAACCGGAATGCTGCAGCGCTGGAGGAGCGACGAGCCCACCACCAACCAAAAGGTGTACCAGCAGACCATCAACGCAAGCGGCTTTCTTCAGACAGCGACGATGTCGGACGGCGGCGCGTTTGGCGCTGAGATGGAGCGCTGGGAGCGCTCGGGCACGACGCCAACCGTCAAGAAATTTTTTTACCCCGTTCAATTCCCGAATAATGGTGTCAAGATTCAAGACACCAATGCCTCTCACACAATGACCCTTACAACCGATGAGAACATCACGGCAAACGTCTTGGTCAATTTCCGCACCGGAGGCGCAGACCGTAAGCTCGACCTCGTTGACACCAGCTTCACGCCAACAATTACAGCCGCCGTGCCGGGCGACCTTTCCATTGCATACACCACGCAGCTCGGGCGTTATCACCGCTTTGGAAAGCTGGTTTTTTTCCAGTTGGAGTTTCTGTTTACGCCGACCTATACGACAGCCTCTGGCGAGTGGAATATCGCAGGACTCCCATTTACGGTTGAGAGCACCGGGCTGGACCCGTCTTTCGCATTTGGCCGCGTGCAAAACGTCACGCGCCCCGCGAACGCAACCGTTCCCCTTGTCCAAGGTCTCGTTGGCACCACAACATGCCGCATTACGTGGCCGCTAACGACGGGTGGCCTCACGGTTTCAGCCATGACAAATCTTCCGTCCGCTACTGCCGTGACGCTGCACGTAGGCGGTCACTACATGACTTCAGACGCATAAGGGGAGACGGTAATGGCAACCACTGACATTGCCGTCTTCTCTTCAACCACCGCGCAAACAGCGTGGGCTGCGAGCGGCGACAACATCACGGCGGACCTTCGCAATAACGCTGGCTCGACCATGTATGGCCGCTTCAATGGCGGGACGCCCAGCTCGACAATCGGCGAGCACGACTTTGCGCTGATCCCCGGAGCGTCTGCGACCGTCACGGCCCCGCAGGTCTACCAGATACTGAAGGTCGTCTGGGATAGCGTCACGGGCGGCGCTGGTCTCTCTGGCCAGCTCTTCTCCAGCTCTACCAGCGTCGGCGGCGACGACGCCAATCTTGGCGACATGAAGAACCGGATTGCCTCCGACCTCGAACGCACGCTCACCGATGTCACGCACGTCACTCTGGGTCGCACATGGGACAAGGAGATCGAGGACGCCATCTTCGACTCGATCAAGCTCTACAGGAGCCGACCGTTCTGGTTTCTGCAGGAGCCGAACACGCTGACCATCACGTCCTCGACCACGTCTGGATCGGAATACGTCAACGACTATACTGGCCTGATCCGCCTCGACAGCCTTCGCATCACGATCAGCGGCCAGCGCTACTCCATGCGCGAGATCAGCTTCAACGAGATGGAGTCGCGCTTTGACGGCGTGACGACGCAGAACCAGCCCTACGAGTACAGCCGCTATGGTGGCCGCATCCGCATCTACCCAGTGCCAGACGCTGCCTACACGCTGACGTGGTCGGGCATCTTCGAGGACTCGACGCTCACCGGCAACGAGATCAGCAATGGCTGGATGACGCATGGCGAGCTGCTGATCCGCGCCAGCGCGAAGCTGTTCCTGCTGCGTGACTACATCAAGAGCTACGAGGACGTGCCCGCCGCCCAGCAGGCGCTCGAAAACGCCGAGAAGGCGCTCTACCGCGAGCACGTCATGCGGACGACCTCGAAGCGGATCGCGCGGAGGATTTGATGGGCCTGCTGACGCGATTGCTGAAAGCCTCCGTCGCAGACATCCCACAAGCAGAGAAGTATGCTGCCGCCCGCAAGGCCCTCACGATGGCCGATCTCGTGAAGCTGGAGAGCGTGCCAGACGAGAACGCCAACTTCTTCGTCGTGCGACGCGGCGCCGCCAACAAGGTCGGCATGCCGACACGGGAGTTCAATCCCGAGCACTACGGCGCCTACGTCTACAGGCCAGACATCATCGATCCAGACTATCTCTTCTACGCGCTCCAGCACCTGCACCAGCAGGGCAGGTTCCAGCAGGCCGCGAGAGGGTCGACGGGTCTGCAGAACATCAGAATGTCCGACCTCTACTCGATACCGTTCGGAGCAAGAGATGCCTGAAGCAACATTCGAGCTGAAGACTGTTGGCGGCAAGCCGCTCGTGGTCTGCACCTATGACGGCCAGACTGGCACGGCCCGCGTGTTCTCGAAGGGTGAGGAAGACGCACGCTCGCGCGCTGAGGAACAGGCGCGAGACAAGGCTGCGAAAGCGGCACAGGGAGGAGCATAACTATGGCGGGCCTTCTCGGTAAACTTCTCAGAACGGCAGCGGGCGCTATCGACAATTCTGTCGAGCAGCCGGTGTTCTATTCGGCCCTGCGCGAGGGCCTTGTCGATCACCCTATGGAAAGCGGCACGGGAGCTGAGTGGCTCGCACAGGTATTCGAGCCTGAGCGCACCGTTCGCAGCGCCCTTCGCGATGCGGCCACCAACAAGCCGGTGATCGACGAGCTTGGTCAGCCGGTAATCGAGACGCGCGTTGTTCCGCGCAGCATCAAGCTCGCTGGCGTCAAACCGGCAGAGATCAAGTGGTCTGGGTTCGAGGACTACCTGAACGAGATGAAGGACCGCCCACTGAAGCGGCAAGACCTGATCGACTTCATGGACGGCGGCTCTGGCGGCAGCAACGCGACCAACAGCGCGCGCGGCATGACCCGTTACTCGCCTGTCGATTACAGCGCTCGCAAGGGCGGCGATGAGCAGATGTCGGAGTCTGACTGGTTCGACGAGCATCAAAGCACGATTGACGACGTTCAAAACGATATAATCGATCGTGAGCTTGACGATGGCGACTGGGCTGCTGAGTCATACGCGACTTCCGAAGACGTCGGTCGGTTCCCCAATCGCGATGAGCTGATCGCGCAGCTTAATCGTTTGACGAACAGTGCCGACCACTACGAGAGCACGGGCAATCGCATGATGAATGGCCGAACGCTCTTCGGCGAAGACGAATTTGCCAACGCGGCGCACGGCGACGCCAACTATTATTTCCGCAACGCCGGGTATCAAAGACAGAACATGATCCCGCATCAGCGGCGTCTGGATTATGTGGACAGCATGCTGGCGCGCGACCCCAACACGCCAGACCTCTTCACGGGCTATCAGGATAGCTACCTTCTCGCCGATGAACTTGATCCGGTGCGCACGGAATGGACCGCACACATTAACGACCAGTATGGCGACAATCTGCATACGTTTGATGATGTGTTCCAAACAGAGCGCGACGCGCTGCGCCACGCTGAAAGGTCGGCAGAGCTGAGCGACTTTAACGACGAAGCTCGACAAGCCGCAGAAGAGTCGCTTCGGGAAGAAAATTACGGCTACGACCGCGCATTGCGCGAGGTCCGTGCCGATTACCCGCTCAGCGATGGCGGCGGCACTGAATATCACGACTACACAATTCCCGGTGGTGAAAAATACGACGAGCAATTCTTCAATCTGCCGGAGGAATTTACGACGCCTCGCGGATCGACTTACCGTCAGCCGCACTGGTCAAACCAGAATGACGAAGGCACGCGCTTCGGTCACGTCCGCTGGAAGGACCGCTATGTGGACGTGCCGGGGCCACAGATCGAGGGCGGCGCTCCAGTTGCGCTACCCGCGAGTGACCCTGCAGCCTTGGCCAGAGCGCAAGAAGACTATCGGGCGACACTGGATGCCGCGATTCGCAGGATGGAAGTTGTTCGTAGAGAAAACCCCGGCGTCAACGATACTCGCCTCGTCGAGGGAGATCAGATGCTCACCGCCCTCAACGCAAATCTCGAACACGCGCTACAAAAAGTAAAAGACTTGGAGTCCAACGCACTCGCGCCCGCACCTCGCGCCCCGGCCCCTACGGTCAGGAAGAAGGTCATGGCGATTGAAGAGTCGCAGTCAGACCTTCACCAGAAAGGCCGCGACGCGGGATACGCACGCGATCTGACGCCGGAAGAGCGGGTGCAGCTAGATGCTCTCCAGCAGGATAAAATCCGCGCGTATGACGATATGTCGAACGCGCGCCGCGCGCTCAACCAAGCCTACTCCGCATACGACAACATGCGTTACGACGCGCGCCCGAACGTCTATTCTCCGAAGTATTATGAGCACATGAACGAGCTGGGTCGGAGGCGGCAGGAGTATCTGGGCGCTCAGACGGCACATGATGACGCTCAGACGGCGGCGAGCAACCTCGATGAGTCCGTGAGAAAACTAGCCGATCTGGCGAATGGTGTTCCCGATACGCCGTTCGCTGGCACCGCATGGACGAAGTATGCGGTGAACCGGATGCTGCGCATGGCGGCGGATGGCGACTACGATCATTTCGCATGGCCGGTGAACGTGTCGAACGGCGGCGTCGGAAATCATCCGGGCAACTATTATTACGAGAAAATCTTCGGCAAGGAAGTCGAAGACGCCGTCAAAAAGGCTGGCGTAAAAGTCCAGAAGCGCCTTGGGCCTGAGCGCGGCAAGGATGGCGGTCTGGTGGACTGGCGCTTTATCGAGATGACGCCTGAAGCACAGGCCCTCATCAAGAAAGGCTTCAAGATTTGGATGTTGCCGTTCCTCCTCGGGACTGCTGGCGCCGCTGGCGGGGCTCGCGGACTGCTCTCTCGCAAGATCAGCGATGAAGAGGCATAGGCATGATTGATCTTGGCGCGTGGTCTCCCGACCTTCCTATTGTGCGCTCCCCGCACCTTCGCACGGCATCTGGTGTGACGCCGCTGATCGAGGGCTACGGCCCCTTCAACGGGCTCTCGGTTACGACCTCTGCGCTCGACGCGAAGTGTCTCGGCGCGATTGCTGTGCGCGACATCGACCAAGCGCACCACATCTACGCCGGTAACTCGACGAAGCTCTATGAGCTGGAGAGCATCACGTTCACGGATCGCAGCCGCGTCGGCGGATACGGCCCTGCCGGTGAGACAACGCGCTGGCGCTTCTCGCCCTATGGCGACCGCCTCATCGCGGTGAACGGAACGGACGTGCCGCAGTATATCGACATGAGCACGGCATCGACCGCGTTCGCCAATCTCGGCGGCTCTCCTCCATCTGCCCAGTTCGTCTCTTCCTTCGTCGAGTTCGTCGTCCTCGGTGCGCTTGGTACGTCAGCGATGGCGATCAAGTGGAGCGGCTTTGGCGACAGCACGGGCTGGACGCCGGGCACGAACCAGAGCGACGAGCAGGAGTTTGCGGACGGCGGCAGGATCACCGGCCTTGCCGCGCTCGACGTGCTCTACGTGTTTCAGGAAAACGCGATCCGCCGCATGAACTATGTCGGCGGGCCGACGATCATGCAGATCGACAAGCTGGTGGACGGTATTGGCTGCATCGAGCCAAACAGCCTCGTGCAGTGGGGCACGATGTTCTTCTTCCTGTCGGAGGACGGCTTCTACGCCTTCGACGGTCAACAGGTCATCCCGATTGGCGTTGGCAAATTCGACCGCTGGTTCATTGCGAACAGCAACCGCTCCCTCTGGAACCGCATGTCGGCGGCGATCAACCCGTCAGACAAGCTCGTGGCGTGGGCCTATTGCTCGGCTGACAATGTGAGCGGAACGCCTGACCAGATTCTGATCTACAACTGGGCGTCCAAGATGGCGTCTGTCGTCCCATACTCGACAGAGTTCATAATCAGCGCGGCGTCGCTTGGCGTCAGCATCGACGACTATCCCTACAGCATCGACGACATGACCATCTCGTTCGACGATCCGTTCTTCCTTGGCGGCACGCGCTACTTTGGCGGCTTCAACTCGGAGCACAAGCTCGGCACGTTCTCGGGCGACTCTGTTGCGGCAACTCTTGAGACCGGAGACTTTGCGCTGACACAGGGACCGGCAACGGTCGAGTGGCTCCGTCCAATCTCCGACTCAACGGGCGCGACGATGGCGGGCGCTGGAACGATGCGACCAGCTCAGACGGTGACATTCAAGCCAGCCATCTCACAGCAGGCCAGCGGACGCTGCCCGCAGCGCGGTGTGATGGGCAACTACGTCCGAGCCAAGATGCAAATCCCTGCAGCCGATACGTGGACGTTCGTGACGGCGATTGACTACAAGGGCAAGGCGATGGGCGCACGATGAACGACGCAGCACCAGCAAAGAAGCTCGCGCCAAAGGGTGACACCGTCGTCCGCATGACGGACGCGATCAACCAGCACGCCGATCTGCTCAATGTCGGCCAGTTCCAGAAGCGCACGATGGCTGAGCTTGCAAACGAAGATGCAACACTCACAGAGGGGCGCTCGTTCTACGTGCCCGATGAAAGCGCTGGGCCTTGCCTCGTTGTCAGCAACGGCGCGAACTGGCGCAAGATCACGCTTGGAGGCATCGCCACGCCATGACGAAGACCGCAACGAGACTTACTCTGGAGTTCGTCGGACCCAACGACTTTCCGCGCCTCTGGCCCCATCTGCATCCCATGCTGAAAGAGGCGTGCGAATGGAGCGCGGGCCAGTTCAGCGTTGCTGGCGTGGTCGAGGGCGTCATGAATGGCGAGTATCGGCCAGCCATCTTCTTCGACGACAAGGGCAAGCCGCTGGCCATGATGATACTGAGCGTCAGCCAGTTCCCAACCGGCAAGCGCATCCTCGAAGTCCTGCTGGCTTCCGGGTCGGCCCTGAAAGAGTGGCTCACGCTGCAACCGCAGCTCGATGACTACGCCAAGGAAAACGAGTGTGTGTCCCTTCGGATGATTGGACGCGAAGGTCTGCAGCGGCTGATGCCGGAATGGAAGCGCACGGCTATCGTGCTTGAGCGGGAGATTGGCTAATGGCTGGTGGCGGTCTTCTCGCGCGCATCATGCGCAGCCCTGAGCTGATGGCGGCGCTTGGCCTTGGCGGCGGCGCGGCGCTTCTCTCGAACAATGAAGACAAGCTCGGCAATGCCGTTGCTGGGGCGGCTCTTGGGCTTGGCGCTGGGCACGGCATCCGTGGCGTGCGTGGGCTCCTGTCGCGCATCCCAGTGTCGACGATGTCTCAGGCCGAGAAGGTTGCAAAGACGCTGGAGCTGCGCCGCGCTCTGGGCCAGACGGGAAGTCAGGCGACCCAGTTCCCAACCGCTCAGGCGATGTCAGCCATCGACGATCTGGGTGAAGGCTATGCGATGAACAAGTACGGCGCGCAGATCGGCATGAATGGCGTCGACAAGGCGATTGACGGCCTCAAGGAAGTCGGTCGCCTCGGATCGGCAGCATGGGATGGTGTTGATGACGCCTTCGGACGCGCGATGCCTCGTGACCTGATCCAAGGCGTCAAGGACAAGGTTGGCAACAATGCTGGCTGGCTGGTCGGCGGCGGCATCGTCGGCGGTCTGGGAGCCTTTGGCTACGGGCTGTCGCGCGCGCTCAGCGGCAAGGACGGGCAAGATGATGAAGTCCGCTCCAAAGCCATGCAGGCAATCGGCTTCGAGAACACGCCGACCGGCATCAGGATGTTTCAGGCTCAGGTCGGCGTTCCGCTGACCGGCGAGTGGGACGACCAGACCATCCAAGCCATCTCAAAGATGGTTGAGGAAAAAATGAAAACGCAGCGCAGGGGCGATGGTCCGCCCGCGCCGTCACTGGCGCCGCATAACCAACGCTAGAAAATCGACGGAAACGTCTGCCTGAGTAAGTCGCCAAGCGGCTGGATCAGGAAAATCGCTCCGGCCAGAATTGCTACCGTAGCAACGAGTTCGATCAGTTTCAGGGTCTGGCGGGTCACGTCGGTCTCCTTTTCGACATCAGAAATAGTAAACGCGCATTTAGCCGTCAACCCGGTTTACTGCGCATGGAGGGAACATGGGTCAGAAAACGCCCAAAACCCAGACGGTCACAACCAAGACCGAGCTGGACCCGGCGACGAAGGCTTGGCAGGGCACGCTGTCCGGTATCGGCAGCACGCTCTACGGCCAAGGGCCTTTGCAATACTTCGGCGGCAACACGGTCGCCCAGTATTCGCCGGAAACCAACCAAGCGCTCGATATGATGAAGACGCAGGCTGCAGGAGGCGCTCCAAACTACGAGCTGGCCCAGCAGTCAGCGGCGCAGAACCTCTCAGGCTACAATCCCGCGATGGGCGGCGCGGCGATGTTCGCGACAGGTCAGAGCGCGCCGCAGCAGCAGCTCGACCAGTTCGGAATGGGCAGCGTCAACCCGTACATTGATCGCGCCTACAGCAACGGCGCGCGGCACGTCACCGACAGCATGAATGCGCAGTTCGCAAAGTCGGGAAGGTTCGGCGCGAACGCCGCCTACGGACAGGGCATGGGTAACGCTCTGGGCGACCTCTACACGAACATCGCAATGCCAGCTTACGAAGGCTCGGCCAACCGCGCGCTCTCGGCTGCGGGCACGAACCTGCAATCGCAGATGCAGGGCCTCGGCATGTACGGCGATATGTTCCAGCAGGGCGCGCAGAACTCGATGAACCAGCAGCAGCTGCTCGCGGGTCTCTACAACTACGGCTCGATGCCAGCGCAGCAGATGGCGCAAGTCGGTGGCGCAATCGACTCGCAGAACCAAGCCAACATCGACGCAGAGAAGGCGAAGTGGGACTTCAACCAGATGGCCCCGTGGCAGACCGCAAACATGTACGCGGGCCTCATGTCGGGCATGCCGGGCACGACCAACTCGTCGCAGACATCTCCGGTCCAGCAAAGCAACAAGCTGATGGCCGGTCTCGGTGGGGCGGCCTCTGCATTCGGCGCAAGCGGTGGCAATCCTTGGATGGCCGCAGCAGGCGGTCTCGCTGGCCTGTTCGGAGGGTGATGTCATGAACAACCAATACGGAAATGGCGGACGCGGATTTCTCGGAAGGGTACAAGCGCCAACAGCTGCGCCCTATGGCGCGGGCGCTGGCGCTCAGGCTCTTACCAACAAGCCGGGTCTCGACAGGGGCATCCCAACGACCGCTGGCTTCGCGCAAGGGCTTGCTCTTCCCGGTCCCGACGCAAAGGGCGCCAATCCGCTCGTGCCAACCGGCTCATACGGTATGAGCGACTCCGATACCGCCGCCATCGGCATCGGCCTGAACCTGATGAAGCAGTCGCAGCCGCAGCAGCAAGCGCCTCTGCCGCCCGTGCCTCAGCAGAATATGTACGCATACCGTGGCCAGTATGGCGGTCTCAATCCGCTCGGGCTTGGGCCGATATCGAATTCTGATTTCCAGCGCACGCAAGGCCGTCAGCCGTATGCTCAGAACGGGCTCGGGCCTCTGTCAAATTTTGAGATGCAACAGATGATAGGGCGCCGCTGATGGGAATCTTTGCGCGTCTCGGCAGGATGGTCCCGCGCGCCTCCGCGCAGGGCGTCGCTGACAACTTCCTGTCGGGCGTTGGCGGGGGCGTCATCGGCGGTGGACTTGGTGCGGCTCTCGGCGGCGATGACTCGATGGTGCCCGGTGCGTTGTCAGGTGCGGCGTTCGGTGCGGGCGCTCACGCCATTGTGCCGCTTCTCATCAAGGGCGCGCGCAAACTGTTCGGGCCGATGAGCGAGCAGGACTTGGCGAAGATCATCTCGCAGATGAATGACGAAGAAATCGCCCAGATCGCCAAGCATGGATACGACGATCCGCGTCCCGTGCGCCGCGCCTTTGGCCCCGGTGGAGACTTTGGCCCACGCGAGCCAAATCCGCTCGATACAATGACGAACAACCAGCTCGCTCGCGAGAAGATGCGCAGGGGAGATTACTGATGGGATTTTTCAAAAACTTCGACAGCCTGCTGCAGCAGCAGCAGGAACAAGAGCGGCAGCGCCAGCAGCAAATGAACCCGTTCACAGCGGGGCCGCGAACAATCATGTCGCCATACCAGCCGCAGAAGTCGTCTCCAATTCCACAGCCACAGATACCGTGGACCGCTGGAATGCCGGGGATGCAGTCGCCGCCTCAGCAGCGCCCGGCGCCGCAGCGCACGGGGCAGCGCCCCACTCCAACGCCAATCAATCCGCTGAACATTCCGATGCCGCCACGGGGCGTCCCAACGACTGCTGATTTTGCGCAAGGGCTTGCCCTTCCCGGCGTCGACGATTCATCAAGCGCTTACAGCGACCAGCTCGTCGCCGCGAACGGCCAGATGCCCGCTGGTGGGTTTCAGAACGATCCGGCTGCTGCTGCCTACCCCGGCGCGAGCGGCTTCCAGCAGGGCACTGGGGTCGCGCGCCAGCCGCAAGCGGGCGAGAAAGCCACGGGCGACACCGCGCAGCCGACCGGCACAGAGGGTGCATTCGGTCTCGGCTTCAGCAATATGGATTGGGTTCGCCTTGGCGGCTCGCTGCTCGCCGGTTCTCAGCCGGGCGGCGCCGGATGGGCCGCGCCTACGGAAGCGCTTGGCCAGATCACGGGCGAGAAGGAAAACAAGAAACGCTACGACGCGGAGCAGGCGCGTCAGGCTGCGCAAGACGCGATGCAAAAAGAGATGTTTGCCTTGCAGAAGGGCGAAGCACAGTACACAGCAGATCAGCGCGACCGCCTTGTGAAATCTCAGGGTGAGCTAGTCGCTTCTCTCCAAGGTACAAACCCGGAGCTGGCGGCGGCGATCAAGAACATGGGGGCTGAGCAGTTCGGCACGTTCTACGGTCAGCGCCTTCTGGCCAATGAGGACGCGAAGGCGAAAGAACTCCTGACGCAAAGAGAGTGGGACCATCAGGATTCCATGCTGGGCAGGCAGCTCAGCTCGCAGGAACGCATCGCAAGGATCGGCGCTGCCAACGAGAACAACGTCTTCAAGGCATTCCAGACGAAGGATGCCGGGATGATTGCGGATCGGCAGCAAGAGGCAGTCGACATCGATACCAAGACGCTTCCGGCAATGAGGACTCTGCTGCAAAACATCAAGCAGGCTGGTCAGTACGAAGATGCGACAGGTCAGATTATCCCGGCGAACCTTCGCGTTAAACTGAGCCGCGTTTTCAATGGAAGCACGGGCGAGCGCGTTGCCCTCGATACATGGGCGGCACGGACGCTTCAGCCAGCCATTGCCATGTTCGCGGGAACCGGGCCGATGGCGACGCAGGAACTTGAACTGGCCATGAAATCGTTTGCTAACCCCGACATGGACTTGGGCTCTGCCGTTGAGCTGGTTGAGGAGATGATCGCTCAGAAAGAGCGGGTGCTGAACGCAACCAATGGGCTGAGCGAATACTACAGCACCTATGGCGGCATCACGAGGCCGACTGTTCCCGGCGCTCCTCCAGTTACCCAGTGGATGAAAGATAGGCTTCAAGATACAGGCTTCACCCCCGGTCAGGCCGGTCGCGACGAGCGCGCGGCAGCTGCAGGAATGGGAGCGACGCCAGCAGCGCCCGCAGCCCCTCGGGTTCAAATGTCTCACGTCGGAGACAGGAAGCCGGGCAAAGACGGAAAATTTTACGTGATGGTAAAGAATGACCCCGGCCCAAACGGTGCGCCGCCCGATTTGAATCCGAACAACTGGCAAGAAGAAAAAAAGCCAGTAGCGATTAAGGGCAAAAGAGTCGGCGGATGGCCCACTGGCGGCTTCTCCAGAAATTAACTGACGGAGGCTTTTTATGCCAAACAAGAATCCTTGGGAGCCGGGTTACTACGACGACAACAATGGAAAGCCCGACAAGAATCCTTGGGAGCCGGGATACGTTCAGCGGCCTCAAAAACAAAACGGCTTCAGCTCTGGTCGCGGTGGCGATCTGAAGAGAATGTCGGCGAGCGATTCTTTCCTGTCTGGATTTGGCGACTCTTTGTCATTCGGGTGGGGCGATGAAATCCAAGGTATTCTCGCTGGCCTTGGAGGCATGACGCAGGGCAAGGACTATTGGGATACCTACAACAACTCTGTTGACGAGGCTCGTCGCTGGCAGGACGTGGCGAGCGCAGACGAGGGCGGCTGGCATTTCCTTGGAGAACTTGGCGGTGCTGCAGCTGGCGGCATGCTCACTGGTGGAGGCGTGGCCGCTATTGGCAATCTGGCGCGTGGTGGCCGCGCTGTTGCTGCTGCTGTTCCAGCGGCGCAAAAAATGGGGTTGCTTGGCCGCTCCCTTCGCGCTGCGCCCTTCGCGGCTGGAGGCGGCGCTGTGTATGGCGCTGGCGCGGCAGACGGCGGAGAGAATGGCGACATGCTGCTCAATGCCGGTCTGGGTGCTGCAAGCGGCGCTGTGATGGGACCAGCTCTCGGTATTGCCGGTTCCGTTGGAAAGCGCGCGCTTATTGACCCGTTCCTTAACATGAACCCCGCGCGCTCAGCGGCGAAGCATGTGATGCGCGAGCTTGATCGCTACGGCATCGACGCGGCGCAACTTTTGCAGAATGCCAAAGCGGTCGGCGACGTTGACGCCAAGAATGCGTGGACGATGGATGCGTTTGGAAACCTTGGCTCTGATCTGGTTAGCGCATCGAGCGCGTCTCCCGGTCCCGAGCTTGGGGCAATGATAAAGGCATCTAAAGCTCGCAACGTGTCCATCTCCGATGGCGCGCGTGATAATTTCTGGAAGAAGCTCGGCGGTGGATTGCGTGAGCGCATCAATTACGTTTCGCGCGTCTCCGACATCGACACCCAGTTGAAAAACTTTGACGCCGTTTACGGCGCCATCGACAGCAAGCGGCTGAATGTGGACGCCTTCCCGAAGGAGCTGAAAGACTTCCTCCTGAAGAACGCGCCGGATGACTTCAAGATCGACACCGCGAGGGGGGTGAAAGACCTCACATCAAAAGCTATCGGCCCGTTCAAGGACGCCATGAACTCGGCAGTGGCGGTGATGCGCGCCGATCTGGGCTCGGACGTTCCGGCTCAGGTGCTGATGGATCAGCCGAAGTTCTGGCGCGAGTTCCTCACGCTGGCGCGCAAATCCAAGGAAGATGCATGGCGTAGTAACGACAGCGGCCTCGGAGAGGTTCGCTCCCGGCACTACAACAAGCTGAAGGAGATGCTGGGCCACGACAATGTGCTCGGCAAGGACTGGGTCGCCGCACAGGAGCGCTACGCCACTCTCCTGAAGGAGCGCAACGGTCTGGAGTTCGGGTTCAAGGCGGTGATGCAGACCGATCCTCCCAGCCTCGCTGACAACCTGAAACTGTTCAACAACATGGACCCCGCTGCGAAAAAGTGGGCGCGCAAGGGCATGATTACCCGGCTTGAAGAAGGCATTCGCAATCAGCAGACACGCGGATCAACACGCGACATGCTTCGCAAGGTGGCCGACAACCCGTCGCAGCGCGAAACGCTCGCGCGCTTCTTTGCTCGCGTGAACAAGGACGGCAGCATTGACGACCGCTTTACGAAGCTGCTCGGCATGTTTGAAGACCTCGATCTGCGCTACGGCTTCTTCGACAACATCGAGCGCTCGGGCATTCTGAAGGGGCCGAAGACGGCTCACGTCCTGACGCAGGCTGGACAGCAGGCGGATCAGACGCTTCCCGTTGCCGGTGAAGTCCTCAAGGGCAACATCTTCGGCGCGCTGAAGAAGGCGTTTACCGGCGACTCCGGCGCACGCTTCGATCAGGACGTGGCAAACGAGATCATCAAGTTCATGCGCGCCCCGGCGAGCATTCGCGACAAGGCTGGCAATCTCGTCGGTGGACTTGAGCACGAGATCAGCTCTCAGGGACTTGAGAAATGGCTTAACGGTCCATCTGTCGTGCAGAAAGCGCTGAAGCGTCAGCAACAACTTCAGAACGCCTATCAGAACCGTTGGAGCGATGCGCGCGGCAACCTGTATGCGGGCGTTGGCGGCGGCGCTCTGGCTGGGCTCATCGCGGGCAATCCCTAAGATGGAAATCCTTGGGTTCGTGGCGATCATCGCGATGTACGCGGTGGGCGCTCAGATCGGCGCGGCCATCGTTAACTCGTGGTTTGCACGACGCCGCGCCGCTCGCGAAGCACGCATGAAAAACATCACACCACGCAGGGAGAACTAGATGGCTCAAGGCCCGCAGGACTGGTCTCTCACAGCTGGCAGTAACGGCACAGCTGACGCAAACATCAACTGGGCCGAAGGTCAGCTCGGGCCGACCGTGAACAACTCTGCGCGCGCGATGATGTCGGCGATCAGGGCATACACGAACACCATTGGCGGCGGTGTCGCGTATGGCGGCGCGTCCAATGCCTATACCATCACAAATGATGGTGTCGGTGCGTGGACCTCACTCACCGCTCCGCGCCTTGTCCTGCTCAAGGCAAACCACACCTGCTCTGGCGCGTCCACGGTAGCGGTCGATGGTCTTGCGGCCACGGCCATCACGAAGGGCGGGGCGACAGCGGTTGCGTCGGGAGACATCGTCTCGGGCGCGTTCTACTGGCTCGCCTACGATGGCACGCGCTTCCAGATCGTCGGAGACCCTGTCGTGTCCTTGGCGTCCTATCAGCCACTCGACGCCACGCTGACGGCGCTCGCTGCACTCACAATTGCCAGCGGCAAGATCATCAAGGGCACGGGCGTTGATACGTTCTCGACAATCGACATCGGCACGATGGGCGAGACGATCCTTGCCACGGCGAACGAGGCTGCATTCAAGACCGCAACTAACCTCACGATTGGCACGAACGTCCAAGCCTATAACGCAAATACTGCTGTCACGAGCACCGCAGCGACATGGTCTGCAGCGCAGTCGATCCGGGTCAAAGTCAGCTCGGAGACGACAGGTTCAATCACAGCAGCAAACAGCGCGAACGCATCCGTGCTGTGCAGCGGCGGCATCACGCTTGACAACGCCATCTTCACTGCAGGAGACATCACAGTATTCGACAGCAACGGCGCGGCGCGCACATTCACACGCGGGGCCAGCGTGACGATGTATGTCAACGGCACAAACTCCGCGACCGCCACGCTGGCGATTGACCAGACCGGAACGGCTTACTGGCGAACAGCTTCAGTTGTTGTTTTGTCAGGGGGCTTCTCATGAGCCTTCTTCTAGCTGCGGTAATAGGTGGCGGGCCGCGCGTACTCATCAACGATACGTCCATTACGGACATTCGCTCGGGCGTCTCGG
>Ga0114970_10000384_pt1 | contig 32790 bp, 23 predicted proteins | sample M_140205_XF_Meta_FD_87030 | JGI IMG/M metagenome (GOLD analysis project Ga0114970, IMG submission 87030) | Freshwater microbial communities from Lake Montjoie, Canada to study carbon cycling - M_140205_XF_MetaG | ecosystem: Environmental > Aquatic > Freshwater > Lake | place: Lake Montjoie...
GTTAGTCAATTCATACAAGACCAAGTGGAAATATTAACTAAGGAGGATGTTAAAAATATCTGCCTTTATGAGTATCTTTCTTCTTGCGTACTTTGGACTAATATGTAGTAAGTAATGGTATAACGTTGACTGTTTTTTACCTGTACTCATTTCACTTGACCAATAAGCAAGCTTGATTATTCAAAATTTCTTGTTTCTTGTTCTATCAAGTTTTTTAATTCGGCTATACTTGGCAATTGTACAAGGTATTTGCTTACAATTACCCATCCTTTTTTTAACCCACCAAGGCAATATCAAACTGAACCAGGTCGATAAAGGACTTGATGCGGCTTTCCAGTTCGGGGGCGTCAAGGCCAATGATTCTTTCGGTTCCAAACTTTTCAACGCAGAAGGAGGCCATGGCAGAGCCATAGATGAGGGCTCTTTTCATATTATCGAAGGATATATCCTGGCTTTTGGCCAGATAGCCGATAAAACCACCGGCAAAGGTATCACCGGCACCGGTAGGGTCAAAAACTTCTTCCAAAGGCAGCGCAGGGGCAAAAAACACTTGATTTCCACTAAAGAGCAGGGCGCCATGCTCTCCTTTTTTCACAACGAGGTATTTAGGGCCCATTGTCAGAATTTTCTGAGCGGCTTTTACCAAGGAATATTCTCCGGAAAGCTGACGGGCTTCTTCTTCATTGATGGTAAGCACATCCACCATTTGAATGGTTTCAAGCAGTTCGTCCATGGCAATGTCCATCCAGAAGTTCATGGTATCCATCACGATGAGTTTGGGGCGCTTTTGAAGCCTCTGTATGACTTTTTTCTGCACGGCAGGGGTAAGATTGCCCAGCATGAGGAAATCGCAATCCTGATAGCTTTCAGGGACAATGGGGTCAAAATCGGCCAATACATTTAACTCTGTGACAAGCGTATCTCTCCTATTGAGGTCGTCATGGTACCTTCCGCTCCAGAAAAAGGACTTTTCGCCCTTTCTTACCTGCAAACCTTCGGTGTCTATGTTGTTTTCATTAAAGGTTTTGATCATGGAATCGGGGAAATCATCTCCGACCACAGAAACCATTTTTATCTGGTCAGTGAAGTAAGAAGCAGACAATCCGATGTAGGTTGCGGCGCCTCCAATGATTTTATCTGTTTTTCCAAAGGGGGTTTCGATGGCGTCAAATGCCACAGTACCAACGACTAAGAGACTCATAGGATGTAGTTTTAAATTTTTTTACAAATATATTGCAAAAAATGAAACTAAAGTATTAATTTTGCACCTCGTTAGAATCGGAATACCGAAAAACGGGTTTAACCATGAGATTTGAAAAAATCTCAAAATATCATTCCTCGATAGCTCAGTTGGTTAGAGCATTTGACTGTTAATCAAAGGGTCCCTGGTTCGAGTCCAGGTCGGGGAGCGGAAAAGCAGAGTGAGAAACAGAGCGAGAGCGTTTGTTTTTTGCTCTGTTTTTAGTTTTAAGTCATTATGCTTTTGCTGTTTGGGAAAAAAATTTACTCGCGAAGTTGGCTAGAGTACCGCCTGAGCGGGATTAATCAAAGGGTCTCCCGCCCGAGCGGGATCGGGGAGCGGAAAAGCAGAGTGAGAAACAGAGCGAGAGCGTTTGTTTTTTGCTCTGTTTTTTGTTTTAGACAAATCTACTTTTGAGATGTTTTATATATCCATTTTATTTTCTAAGCGTGCCCATAAATACGATATTTGACATTCGAACAATGTGGAAAGAAGGCTATCAAATTACATTATATTATGTGTGTAGCGTTTTTTATCAAAAAAGAATTGCTACTTTCGTAAATAAAACCGAAATAATCACTTAAAAACAATCCATATGAAGAAATTTACAAAATCAATATTTGCCATTGCTGTTTTAATGATATTGAATATAGGAGTTCAAATTCCAAAATCCTTTGCCCAAGTGATTTCTGCTGGAGAACATTTCTCTACATTTCTTTGTAATGATGGATCAGTGAATGCTTGTGGAGATAATTTATATGGGCAGTTGGGAAACGGCTCCACTGCAAAAAGAGATACCATTGCGGTTCAGGTAAGCGGACTTACTGGAATTATTGCTGTTTCAGCAGGAAGTAGCCATACGCTATATCTACGAAATGATGGCACCGTTTGGGCGAGTGGATACAATTCAGCAGGTCAATTGGGAGATGGTACCATGACAAATAGTTTGTACCCCATTCAAGTATTAGGCCTCACAGGCATTACATCCATTTCAGCGGGCTCATACCATTCTCTATTTTTGAAAAATGACGGTAGCGTTTGGGTTTGTGGTGTAAATAATTATGGTGAATTGGGAGATGGAACTACAAATCAACAATTGACACCTGTTAAGTTGTCCGGACTTAGCGGAATTATGGGAATTTCTGGAGGACAAAGTTTCTCTCTTTTTCTTAAAAATAATGGAACGGTATTGGCATGTGGAAATAACTGGTACGGACAATTGGGCAATGGTGTAGCAGATTTTAATTTATATTCGACGCCTACTCTAATTAGCGGCTTATCGGGTGTTAAGGCGATTTCTGCAGGAAAAGATTTCTCTCTATTTTTATTAAATGATGGCACTGTAATGGCTTGTGGAAAAAATTCATGGGGGGCATTGGGCGACGGAACTACTTCTTACAAAACAACGCCTGTTCAGGCAAGCGGTCTTTCTAACATCGTAGCATTGAATGGTGGTGGAAGCCATTCCCTTTTCCTAAAAAATGACGGCAGTGTTTGGGCTTGTGGAGGTAATAATTCCGGCCAATTGGGTGATGGAACGACAACCCCACAAAAAATTGCGATACAGATAAACGGATTGAATGGAGTTAAAGCCGTTTCAGCCGGAAATGATCATTCACTTTTTCTGAAAAGCGATGGAAGTGTATGGGCTACCGGATACAACGCCAACGGTGAATTGGGAGATGGCACAACGGTGAATAAGGCTATAAGCTCTTCGGTGCTTAACTTATGCAATGTTGTAACTTCTTTAAAAGAAAATTCTGAGGTCTTAAAAATTTCAATTTCTCCAAATCCATTCTCAGGAATTTTTGAAGTAAAAAGCAATATGCCAGAACCTCTTTTTATTTCTGTTTATAATATTATTGGCGAAAATGTTTTAACAATAACCTCTAACATTATGCAAACAAAAATTGATTTGATGAATCAACCCAAAGGCATATATTTTATAAATATTCAAAACAAAAGCGGATTGAAATTTAATGGAAAAGTAGTTAATCAATAACAAAAAGGCCAGCACTGTTTTATTGAATATTTAGAAACTGTTTTGAATTTTTTATTTGCATCTGTTGGGTATAAACCGAACCATTGCTATTTGCATCATGGATTCACTGGTTTCAGCATGATATAGAATCCTTGCGTAGCCTTCGATAGCTTTCAAAGCAAGCGAATTTACGTTCTACTACCCATCTTTTTGGCAGAAAGCTCAGCATGATTAATAACGCCCAAAATATGAATGACTTGAGCGTTACGCCGGCAAATCAACTTGAGAAATTAGCCGGAAATGTTAAGAATTACGATAACATCGGCATGAATAATTAGTGGAGAATAATGTTCAAATGGAACAATGGAAATGCAATAGACATTCAGGTTGCAGATTATCACTGAAGCCTTCCGCGCGAAAAAACCGATTTTAAAATATCATCATGACAAAACTTGGGCAAGAGGGCGAAGCATTTCCTGCTTGGCAGTTTGTATCTGAAAAGCTATTTACGGAAGGGAAATGAAGCAAGGTTAGAAATCCATCAACAGCTCAACTTACCAATCCGTTTCCCTCCATTAAATGGACCAAAACTGAAAGGAAGTTAAAATTAATTTATTTCTGCAAGGCAAAATAGAAGGTAGCGCCTTCATTTATTTTTGATTCGGCCCAAATTCTGCCGCCATGTTTGCTAACAATACGATGGGCTATGGCCAAGCCGATGCCGGTACCTTCAAACTCATTGGTGGTATGCAGGCGCTGAAAAACACCAAAGAGCTTGTGCATATGAGCCTTATTGAATCCAGCACCATTATCTTTAACAAAATAAATGACTTCGTTATCTGACACCATACAGCCCACTTCAATTTGAGGATGTTCTTTCTTTGATGAATACTTGATGGCATTGGACAATAAATTAACCCACACCTGACGAAGCAGGGAATAATCCGCCGGAACATTTTCAAGGGTATTTATTTTGATATCCGCTTTTGATTTTCCAGCATTCGTCATTTCTAAAAGAACCTCATCTACCAATTCATTGAAGTTCACTTCCTTCATTTGAATTTCTTTTCTTCCCAATTTAGAAAAGGCCAACAAATCATCGATAATCGTAGCCATTCGCGTGGCGTTTAGTTGAATATTGCGTAGCATCTTTAATGCCTCTTCCTCCAACTGAGAAGAAAAATCTTCTTCAACAATTCCAACATAGGTATTTATAGCACGCAAGGGTGCGCGCAAATCATGCGAAACAGAATAGGAAAAAGACTCCAGCTCCTGATTTGAATCTTCAAGCTGAACAATGTTTTTTTTCAAATCCACATTTAATTGTAAAATCTTTTGATCGGCAATTTTTTGTTGGGTAATATTTCGTTCATGGATAGCAAAAGATTTTCTTTCACCCGTGTAATCGGTAATGATGGAAGCCGAAAAAATAACATCAATGCTCTCTCCATTTTTTGTGATGCGTTTTGTTTCTACTTCTTTAATGAGATTGTTATCATAAATTTTTTCACCCTCCAAAATTTTACGAATACTATCCTTGGTTTCTAAGCGGATATTTTCAGGGAGCAAATTCCAAACATACATGTTCAGTGCTTCGTTTTCAGAATATCCATAGATATATTCAGCCCCTGTATTCCAAGAAATTATTTTACCATCTTCACCATGAATATAAATGGCATTATTAGATTTTTTCACCTGTGCAGAAAGAAATTCTTTAATTTTTTCTGTTTCTTTGGCTTGGGTAATATCACGGGCATTGAAGAACAATTTGCCATTTTTGCTGACTACATTCCAATCGAGCCATTTGCTTGATTGGTCTTTGCATACTACCCGCGTTTCAAATGAAAATTTTTCTTTTTGGGGAGTGCAGTATTTTTTGAATGCCTCTAGGTTTTTATCATACAAAATAGAAACCACATCCTTCCCAATCATATCTTCTGCCTTATAGTCTAAAATAGAAGTAAAGGCAAAATTAAGTTCCTCAAAACAAAGCGTATTCAAATCAATAACACCAATGATATCAGCAGAATTATTGATCAGCAATTCACTCTTTTGAAGGGCATTATTTTTGAGAAGCAGTTCTCGTTTTTGCAATTGAAGCTCTAGCAAAATAGACACCTTCGCTCTTGTAATGGATGGATCCAATGGCTTTACCAGATAATCTACCGCTCCTTCTCCATAGCCTTGTATCATAGACGCATATTCCTTTTTTTCAGCTGAAGCAAAAATGATGGGAATGTTTTTGGTTCTGTTATTTGATTTCAAAATCTGAGCCACTTCAAATCCATCCATTTCAGGCATGTGCACATCCAAGATAATCAAGTCCACTTCTCTGTTCAAAACCATAGTGAGGGCTTCCTTTCCACTATTTGCACAAATAATTTGTCGCCCTTCACAAATCAGCATATTTTCAAGTGCAAAGAGATTTGCTTGTTTATCATCAACAAGTAAAACAAGGGATGTATAAAGCTTATCCATTTGATTCGGTATTAATTTTTAGTAAAAATTTTTGTATTTCAGCAAGCGAAAAAATATTTTGCACAAAACCACTTGAAATGGCCGCTTGTGGCATGATTGAAAATTCTGCTTCCTGCGGATTTTGCGCGATGGTAAGTCCACCATATTTAGAAATCCGTTTCATACCATTGGCACCATCATCATTTGTACCGGTAAGAATGATGCCTACCAATTTTTCCTGATATACATAGGAGGCAGATTCAAACAAAACATCTATGGATGGCCTGCTATATTTTACTTTTGCATCAGAAGTAAGTGAGAAGGTTTCATCTTTTTCAATCAGCAAATGATAATCAGGAGGTCCTAAATAGACAAATCCCTTCTTCACAGGTTCTTTTTCATCGGCTTGTTTGATTTTAACTTTACACTTATCCTGTAAAATCTCTTCAAGCAAATCACGCTGATCGGTATTGCGGTGTTGAATAATGATGATTGGTATTTTATAATCGTCCGGAATTTTTGACAATAGAAAAGATAAGGCATTCAATCCACCGGCTGATACACCAATAACCACTGCATTATATTTTTTCTTCTTGTTCAATTCGATGTTATTTTTTCATGAATATTTTTTCTTTTCTATCAATTTCTTCGAAATGTTTTTTCTTATCGGAGAATAGAAGAGACTCCTTGTTTCCGAGTCCCAAAAACCCAAAGGGGCAGAGACTTTCGTAAAACAAATCAAATACTTTATTTTGAAGAGATTGTTTGAAATAGATCAATACATTTCGACAAATAATGAGCTGAAATTCATTAAAGGATTGATCTACGGCGAGATTATGTGGAGAAAAGACAATGTTTTGCCTTAAAGACTTATCGAACATCACATGATTGTGCATGGCCTTATAATACTCTGAAAATGCGCGGGTCCCTCCTGCCTTTTGGTAATTAACAGTATATTCCTTTAATCCATCGATAGCATACACACCTTCTTTTGCAATTTGCAAGGATCGCTGGTTGATATCCGTAGCATAAATAACGGATCTATTCAATAAGTTTTCCTCTTCGAGCAATATGGCAAGGGAATATACTTCTTGGCCTGTTGCACATCCAGCAATCCATATTTTTATGAATGGATAGGTAGCTAATCGCTTGGTTACATTTTCACGAAGGCTTTTATAGAAAGCCGGATCCCGAAACATAGTAGTAACCGTAACAGACATTTCCAATACGAATTCTGCAAAATATCGTTCATCTTTTGCCAACATTCGACCCAATAAAGTCAATTTATCAATCTTTCTGCTGGTCATAAAATGGTCGATTCTGCGCATCAAAGATGCTTCAGAATAATCAGTAAAATCATATCCGTAAAAAAAATGAATGGCACTGAGCAACTCGTTAAATTCTTTGATATCAAAATTCATTCTACTGTTTTTTTATATCGTGTATTTCGCATTTTAAAACCATACTGTATATAGATCATTACCTTCTAAAACATACCTATTATGAATACAGCCAAACACGCATAAGCGACAACAACTGTTCAATATTGACTGGTTTTGCGATATAGTCATTCATGCCTACTTCCAAACATTTTTCACGATCTCCTTTCATCGCTTTTGCTGTTAAAGCGATGATTGGTAATTTTTTAAATTTCAGCATCGTTCTGATTTCTTTGGTCGCTTCATATCCATCCATTTCAGGCATCATCACATCCATTAATATGATACCTATTTCCGGATGATTTTTCAACATATTGATTGCCGCTCTTCCATTCTCTGCCGTCAGACATTGCATCCCTTCTTCTTCCAAGGCATTGGTGAGAGAATAAATGTTTCTCACATCATCATCTACAACCAGTATGATTTTATTTTTAAGTACTTCTTCGGATTTATGCAGGTCGCGAATGATTTTTTGTTTTTCCTTTGGCAATTGTGATTCTACTCTATGAAGAAAAAGAACGGTTTCGTCCAGCAATCGTTCTTCAGAATTAGCCGTTTTAAGGACTACTGTACTAGCCAGTTTATTCAAGCGGGTAGATTCATCTTTAGAAAGTTCTTTGCCCGTATATACGACAATAGGAATTTTATTTAAAGATTCATTTTTCTTTATTTTTTCCATTAATTCAAAGCCCGTCATATCAGGCAATCCCAAATCAACAATCATACAATCAAAATTTCCGGCCACTAACATTTCATAAGCCTCTTTTCCGGAATAGGCTGAAAAACATTTCACATCTTCACCACTAATTAATTCTCTGATTACATGATTATGGGTTTCATTATCCTCCACAATCAAAAGATTTTTAAGTTTTTTATTCAGAAACTTTTCAATCTTATCAAAAGTATGCCTTAAATCTTCAACGGTAATAGGCTTACGGTTAAAGTCAAAGGCTCCCAATTCAATGCCCTCTTTTCTTTTATCATATCCAGAAATAATTTGCACAGGGATATGTCGAACACTGGGGTCTAACTTCAGGTGTTTTAAAACTTCATCACCATCCATAACAGGCAATTTCATATCCAAAAGAATTGCATCGGGCTTGTAGTATCTGGCAAAACTCAAACCCGTATTTCCTTGGTGGGCGACAACTCCCTTATAGCCGCGCTCCCGAACAAAATCAAGCAACAAAGCCGCAAATTCTACATCGTCTTCAATGATTAAAACCACGCGATCATTTGCTTCAATTGTATTCCGATCATCGTCAGCAAAGACCTCCATTTCAGCTGTATCATCATTTGCTATAGGCACTAAAGAAACTGCCTTTTCTTTTAACTCCACTTTCCCTTCCATTTTTACAATAGAGGATCCATCAAATTCCATGGGCAAGTAGAAGGTAAAAGTAGTTCCTTTGCCTTCTTCGCTTTGCAATTGAATCTCACCGCCAAGGGCATTGGCAAGTTCTCGGCTTATAGATAGACCAAGACCAGTGCCTCCGTATTTTCTTTTTGTTGATCCATCTACTTGTTGAAAGGCCTCAAAGATGATCCCAAATTTATCTTTGGGAATGCCTATTCCATTATCGGTAACAGAAAAAGAAATCACTTGAGCATGCTTCTTGAGATTGGAAGTTCTATAACGCACATTGGCGGGCGCGGATGCAATTTTCAAAATTACCTTTCCACCTTTTCCAGTAAATTTAAAGGCATTTGACAATAGATTTCGAAGCACTTGCTCTAATCGCTGACCATCTGTTTTCAAGGACTTGGCAGACAATTCTTCACTAATCGCGCAATTAAAATCAATCGATTTATTTTTTGCTACTTCACTAAACATGGAAGTAAGATTTTCACATATTTCCTGCAAGGGTGTGGTTTCAATTTCCAGTTCCATTTTACCCGATTCTACTTTAGAGAGATCGAGAATTTCATTGATTAGATTGAGTAAATCAACACTAGACTTGTAAATATTTTTTGAAAAATCAACTTCTTTTTCGCCTAGACTTTTTGATTTGTTTTCTGACAGCAATTTTGCCAAAATCAAAATGCTGTTAAGCGGCGTGCGCAATTCATGAGACATATTAGCCAAAAATTCCGATTTATATTTGCTGGTTATTTCTACTTCGCGGGCTTTTGTTTCAATATCCACTTTGGCATTTTCTAGTCGTTCTTTTTGTTCTTCCAGTAAATTCGCTTTTTCCTCGAGCTCTTCATTGGTTTGTTGCAACTCTTCTTGTTGAACTTTTAATTCCGCCTCTGATTTTTCGAGCATTTCAGTTTTGTTAGAGAGCTCTTCATTGGTTTGTTTCAATTCTTCCTGCTGCGCTTCCATCTCTTCAGCTTGGCGTTGTGTTTCTTCCAAGAGGCCTTTCATGATCGTTCGCGCTTGGGTAGCATGAATAGCGATGGCAATATTTAAACCGACCATATTGAGCAATTGCATATCCAAATCCGTAAACTCATGAACAGCACCGAGTTCAATGACACCTTTCACTTCTCCTTCATTGACAAATGGAAATACGACAATACATTTGGGAACCGCATTCCCTAATCCTGAATTGATGCGGATGTAATCGGAAGGAATTTCATTGAAAATGATAGCTTTTTTTTCTATAGCTGCCTGTCCTACCAAACCTTCACCAAAATGAAAGGTATTGGCATTATTTTTCCGGTTATCAAACGCATAACTTCCGGACAGAACAAGCTTTCCATTTTCGCATAAATACATGGCACCAATATTGGCTTTCATATATGAACTCAACTGCAGAACAACATCTGATGCCAAGGTACGGGCATCTTTTTCGCCTCTCAATTTATCATTCATTTCCGTACTGCCCACCAAAAGCCAATTTCGTATGCTATTGTCTTTGGCGAGTGCAATCAGATTTTCTTTCATATTGTCAAGCGCATAAGCCAATTTATCATCTTCGCTTCGCGGGGTAATGACTGTGGAATAATTCCCACTAGCTACTTCATCGGCTATTTTGGCAAAGGCTTCTGTAGCCAAAGACATTTTATTAAAAGAAACCGAAAGTTTTCCTATTTCATCATTGGTTTGAATGTCTACAATTTCACCAAGGTAACCATTTGCCATCTTTTCTACTGCACTATTTATCTTGGCAATGGAGCGAATGATTCCGCCTGAAACGGAAATCATCAGGAAAAGTATTATAGCAAATATGAACAATAAAAAAAAGAAAGATTTTACAATTCGATAAGTTGCATTATCCAGGTCTTCATTTGCTTTACTGCTAATAAAGTCTGCAGAATAGATCTCCAGCTCTTTCAATAAATTAAAAGCACCGGAAGAAGAGGCCCACCAATTGTCAAACGTATATTTGAATTTACCAAGAGATGGATTCCGGTAGGCAGAATCCGCCATGATAGAGGTTTGATCTACAAAAGGCCCTTGGAATTTTTGATCAAACAACTCCTTGAGTTCGGGAGATGCCGCCGTTTTATACCTTTTTAAATTTTCTTCAAAATCCGCTTTTATCGATACAAAATCCGCATATTCAGTTCCTTGAAACCTACCATACAACAAAGCATTTCCTAATCTTCTTTTCATTTTAGACATATCAGAAGCAGCATCCCATAAAACAAAATGTGCTTCAAAAAGCGAATTCATATCAGAATTATTGGAACTACGCACTACCAAGTTGAATTCATCTAATAGTCTTTCATTAAATTGATCATACATGGCATCTATTCCGGTAAAAATCTTCAAATTATTTACTTTTACCCTTAGTTCCTCCAATCCGTCAAATGAAATATTTTTTTCATTATGGGTATGAAGCCCCTTAAATGTTTTATTGAAAGAAATAATTGCATTATCAGTAGCCTCTCTTCGTGTGGCGAGGTTCCCATTTTCCTTTAACCCATTGCTTGCAACATAAATTAGCGAAGTTGCTTGTTCATTATGAATGGCTGAAATAACCAATGATATGGAGTTAATTTCCATTATATTATCAAGGGAAAGCTGCGCCATCTTTTTCGAATGAACCTCATCCCTTATATTTAAAAATATAAAGGCAGACAATGTTCCTAACACGATCATGCTTTTAAAAGCCAGTTTTGCTTTAATGGATAGTTTTTTATAAAAATTCATAGGGAATACTATTTTTATTTTGAATGAGTATTTAAAATTTTTAATCGTTTTTTTTACTTTGTATTTATCAGATAAAATATAATTTTCTTCTTCCTAAATAATTTGATATTTGAATATCACCATTATTTAAAAAAAAAAATTTATTACCTAAATGAATTGGGGTTCTGAAAACAAACATCAATAGCCAACAGACTTGAAAACCATATCAGTGTAATGCTACATTCGCAATATGATAAGAATGTCAGAATAAAATATGCAATCCATTTGCAAAAGACCGCTTTTTTTATTCAGTAACCTATCTTTAAGGAAAATTTTTATTTTTTCTATTTATAGGTAATTTTCGTCAAGAATCACCAAGTTTTCAATATGAATTGACAATGCAGATTTATTTACAAAATACAAAATTAAAAAAAATAAAATTAAATGCAAATATGACATATCTTATCATTTCTGAATCATAGGTTCGCTTGCCAAATTTATAAAACAAAGCCCAATTAGGGCAAAACGATCTAAACATCCTAATGACTTATAAATACTTGCAAAATGCAGAGATAAAAAACACATAAGCACAAACATTTTTAAAAATACGACACCACATAAAATACCTTTTCAGATAAAAAAAGAAGTCTGATTTCATTTCTTTGAAAATAAAATATGATTTTTATCAGCTCGTTTTTTCTTTCCTTTTACAAAAAGCATCTGTACACAAAAAAAACGCTTTTATCTAAAAAAATCGAACTGGCCTGAATTTGGCCTTCTTTTTATTGAAATCTATCCGGTTTTTTTAGCCATTAATTTTCGGGCTATTTTCACTACCCATGTTCGGGGAACAAAGCGACCGGAATTGGCAAGTATTGCATTCATCCACCCATGTATGGCAATGGTCTGTCCTTTCATCATGGCCCTATACGCATATTCAGCAACCTCTTTTGAGGAGGGAAGTTTTTTTCCTTTAAAGATACCACTCTCTTCCATAGAAGCAGTAGCCATAAAGCCACTTTCAGTAGCACCCGGACAAAGTGCTGTTATGGTAACACCGGAACTTCTTACCTCATTATCCAATGCTTCAGAAAAGCTCAGTACATATGCTTTTGTAGCGCAATAAACGGCCAGCAGCGGACCTGGCTGAAATGCGGCAGTAGAGGCTACATTCATAATTTTTCCTGAACCACGCGAAACCATTTCTGGCAAATACAACTTGGTAAATTGCGTTAAAGCCATCATATTCACTTGTATCATTCCTTCTATTTTATGCCAATCTTCCTCACAAAAAAAGCCAAAATCACCAAAGCCTGCATTGTTGATTAATATATCTATTTGAAGACCTAAATCTACAACTTGTTGGTAAACTTCTTTGGCAGCATTTATCTGTGAAAGATCTTTTCCAATGCAATATACCTTTACCTGATGTTCTACCTCTAAGGTTTCTTTTAATGCCTGCAACTTAGGCAAATTGCGAGCCACCAATACCAAATGATCACCCTTAGAAGCGTGCAAACAGGCCAACTCCATGCCTATTCCACTTGAAGCACCGCTTATCAATACTGTTTTCATGTTATTCTGATTTAATCGTTTTCGTTTGCATCAAATCCAAATTTGAATTTCAAAAAAATAATTTCTTAAAATTTTTTATCGCCATTTATATTGTATGAATGACACTTTGAATCCTCCTATCCATTCTGTTTTAAAAATCATCAATAAACAAATTAAAAACCAAATAGAAAGATGAAAAATCATCCGCCCAATATCCGGTGGCAAATTATTGTTTTACCAATTTATAATAATAAGGGGTATGATCAAGCTCCATCCGAATCATATAAAATCCGGCCTTCAGATCATCTCCTGAAAATAAAGATTGATACTGTCCAGGATATTTCTTTTGATTTTCAACAGTAAAAATTTTCTTTCCCGTAACATCATACAATTCAATCAAAACATCGGATTCTTTATCAATCTGATAATCGATAAAAACTTGCGATTGAAAAGGATTTGGATAAATCTGATAGGGCTGATATGCATTATCAAATTCATGAATACCATAATACCCGTCAACCAAAAAAGCATCGGACATTTGAATGGCCTTATCGGTGAAGTTAAAAATATACAAATTGTATTTCCCTTGCGGCGTCAATGGGGGAATGCTGACGTTAACCGTTAAAGTAGTATCATCAATTTTGTTGAAGTAATTTGTGATTAAACTTCTGTTTCCTTGCACAAAATAAACATTGGTAGTGAAGCCCTGAAAAAAATGTGTATTTGCCCCTTTGATGGTAATATCAATTGTTTCACCTGCACTGCCAACGGCAGGCGTAATTGAAGTTATAATGGGTGCCGGAACACCATTCACATAAAAAGCATTGTATTGCGTCACATACCTATCAATGCTATCATTGGTACTCACATCATAAGTACCTGTGACAACCGATGAAGGGATGGTAACATTGGCAATAAGCAAACTATCATTTACCACATTGACTGAATTCACATTATTACCCGCTTGTAAAAACCCAAAATAAGCCATGGTAGGGGCTTGCAGAAAATGCGTATTGGTTCCTGTGATGCTTACATTCAGGGTCTGCCCGGCATTTCCTGTTGCAGGAGAAACGGAAAGTATTTTAGGCCTTGGCATCCCATTGACATAAAAAATATTCAATTTAGAAATGCTGCTATCTAAGGAATTAAAAAAACTCACATCATAAAAACCGGTTATGGTATTTGGCGGAATGGTCACATTCAAATCCACAACCGTATCATTGAGAACACTCATGGTATTAACAGCAGTTTTATTCTGCGCAAATCCAAAATATACCGCCATCAGGCTTGCAGTTTTAAAATGCGTGTCAGAACCTTTCACCCTCACATTCAGAGTTTGTCCTTTGCTACCGATGGCAGGAGAAACACTGACAATGCGGGGATGACTTACACCACTCACAAAAAAGCTATTGTAAGCGAGTATATTGCCATCAATGCTATTGTATACAATGATGTCGTAGTCATCGGTTTTAACGGTATTTGGAATACTGACATTTACGATCAAGCTTGAATCATCGATTACGCTCACAAAATTAACTCCACTGGTACCTGAAAGGAAGCCAAAAGAAACATAATTATTTCCTGCCTGTAAAAAATGCGTTTTAGAACCTTGCAAGGTGAGACTTAAGGTTTGACCTATGGTGCCAGAATTTGGACTTACTGACAAAATACTCTGTGCACGCAGTGAAAAAAGGGTATTCAAGAGTATAACGGTGAGTAGAATTGTTTTTTTCATGCGTGAATTACGGACAAGATTCATATTTATTTTTTCTAAATTTAGGGCAAAGAAGGCATTTATACGAAAATCATATCAAAAGGTTATTTTGTTTATGGTTTTTTGAACACCGTCTATTTCTGCTCTTCGCGTTTTAATTTTGAATAATTTTCATAAAAATAGGGTATGGTTTCAATTCCTTTGTAAAAGTTAAACAAACCATAATGCTCATTGGGAGAATGTATGGCATCCGAATCGAGACCGAAGCCCATGAGAACAGATTTCAGACCCAATTCTCTTTCAAAGAGGGCAATAATGGGAATACTTCCACCGGAGCGCACCGGAATGGGTTTTTTGCCAAAAGTTTTTTCCATGGCCAATGAAGCCGCCTTGAAAGCAATAGAGTCCACCGGTGTTACCACAGCTTCTCCCCCATGATGCGGGCGCACTTCCACTTGAACGGAATCAGGGGCAATGGATTCAAAATAGGATTTAAACAATTGGGTAATTTTTTCTGAGGATTGATGAGGCACCAAACGCATAGAAATTTTAGCATAGGCTTTTGATGGCAATACTGTTTTTGCGCCTTCCCCAATGTATCCGCCCCAGATGCCATTTACATCAAGGGTAGGACGGATAGAAGTACGCTCAAGGGTTGTATATCCCGTCTCACCAAGAACATCATTGATACCAAGTTCCTTTTTATAGACCTCAAGAGAAAAAGGAGCCCTACCCATTTCCGTTCTTTCTTCCTGACTCAGCACCTCTACATCCTCATAAAATCCGGGGATAGAAATGTGCTGATCCGCATCTTTCAGAGAGGCAATCATCTGACACAATACATTGATGGGATTTGCCACAGCGCCGCCATACAAACCCGAATGAAGGTCTCTGTTAGACCCCGTAACTTCAACTTCCAGATAGCTGAGGCCTCTCAAACCCACTGTAACCGATGGCACATCGTTGGCAATGATTCCTGTATCGGAAACTAGGATAATATCCGCTTTCAATTTATCCTTATGCGCAACCACAAAGGGACCTAAGTTGGCAGAGCCGGTTTCTTCTTCTCCTTCGATAATAAATTTGATGTTACAAGGCAATGAATCTGTTTTATTCATCATTTCAAAGGCCTTGACATGCATATACACCTGCCCCTTATCATCACAAGCACCACGGGCAAAAATTTTGTTGTCTTTGATGACAGGCGAAAATGGCGGTGAATCCCACAATTCAAGGGGATCAGCGGGCTGCACATCATAATGACCATACACCAAAACGGTGGGATAATCAGGACCTTTTATTTTTTCCGCATATACCACAGGATTGCCATCGGTAGGGCATATTTCAACCCTATCGGCACCAGCCTCTTTAAGCCTTTCAGCCAAAAAAGAAGCAGCAGATAGCACATCCGCATGAAAATGACTATCCACACTCACTGAAGGTATTTTAAGCCAATCGATGAGTTCATCCAAAAACCTTTGTCGGTTTGTTTCGAGAAAATGAAGATTTTTTTCCATATTTTTTTCGTATTTTTGCACAAATATATCCATTTCATTGAAATTCATCTTCGGAATCATCTCTTCTGTGTTGATATTGCTTGCAATAGCAGCAAAAGCCCAAAAACCTGAGCAAGACTGCATCAATGCAATTCCTATTTGCAAAAGCATCTATTCGGAGGCCCACTCCTACGTGGGCGTGGGTGCCAATGCTGCTGAAATCAATCCAGCATCATCCTGCCTATCGGGAGAAGTAAGCTCTGTATGGTATACCCTTACGGTACAAACGGGAGGAAAGCTAAATTTTGTCATCATCCCAAATGATTTGAATGATGATTACGATTGGGCTGTATTTAACCTAAGTGGCAAATCCTGTGCCTCCACTTTCAGCGACCCAAGCGCGCAAGTGAGTTGTAATTTTGCGGCATGGCCCGGAAAAACAGGTGCTACAGGTGCGACCAATTTAACCTCCCAACCCCCTACAGGTCTTCCTTACAATGCAGAAATCAATGTGACTGCAGGCGAGACCTATGTCATCTTGATTAACAACCAGGCCAATTCCGTAAATGGATATACCATCGATTTTTCGGCCTCCACGGCACAAATTTTCGATAATATCCCCCCAGGATTACTTAGCCTTCAAAATTCACCTTTGTGCAATGATTCGGTATTGGATCTGCAGTTTACTGAAAATATTTTGTGCAATACCATTGACCTAAGTGACTTTTCATTTACCGGACCCGGTGGCCCCTATCAGGTGATGAGTATCAGCAGTCAGGCATGTTTAAATGGAGGCTCCTATGACAACTCTGTAAAAGTTATTATCAGGCCAGGTATAGCCGCAGGTGGTACCTTTTATCTGAAACTAATTGGACCTGTTGAAGATTTATGTCAGAATCAAAGTGTGCGAGATAGCATAAGCATAAACATCAGCAGTTTGAACCTCATCGGAAGCCAAGGAAATGCAAGTTGCACGGGTGCAAAGGACGCATGGGCAGCAGTACACATTGCCAATGCTACCGGTCCTTTTACCTATGTTTGGAATGAAGGAAGCACAACGGACAGCATTGCCAACCTAGGCGCAGGAAACTATGCAGTAACCGTCACGGACGCAAAAGCATGCCCCAGCATTCTTACCTTCACCATTCAAGAATCCAGTTCCCCGATAAATGTAAGCACGAATATAGGAAGCGTGAAATGCAATGGAGGAGCTGATGGATATGTATCCATTGATGCAAGTGGGCCCAATAGTCCTTTCACTTTTTTATGGACGGATGGCAGCACAACAGATAGCATCAGCAATTTGAAAGTCGGAAATTATTCTGTGGTGATAACGAACGCTTCAGGCTGTTCGGAAAAATTTGATTTTAATGTTACTGAACCAATTACTCTGAATGTAAGCACATATGCAAGAGATGCCTGCAACCAGGGAGCGGTAAGGTACACATCATCTGCTTCGGGTGGCACGAAACCTTATCACTATAGCTATGTAGGATCGGGCGGGCTGCTGATCCCATTATCAGCATCAGGAGACGAATTATATACCTATCCGGATACGGGCACTTACGGGTACACCGTTATTGCGACAGACTCAAACGGCTGTGCCGCATCACAAGCTTCATCGGCAAAAGTACTCATCAGCCCAACGGCTCAATTCAGTGTTACGCAGTCAGGAGAAAACACCTTCAGCTTTATGGACTCTTCAACAAATGCCATTTCTATTCAATGGGCTTTTGATGATGGGGATATTTCTTTTGAGAAAAATCCGGAACACGTATATGGGAAATCTGGTTATTATGATGTATTGCTAATTGCCTCAAATAAAGGATGCCAAGATTCCGCAACGGCAAGGGTACTTGCCCTGAATGAAATTGGATTTTATATTCCCAATACATTTTCGCCAAATGGAGATGGCTTCAATGACACTTTTGGGTGCTATGGAACAGGCATACGCGCTTTTAAAATGAGAATTTTTAATCGTTGGGGCGAAATAATCTATGACACGACAGATGTGAATAGCCCATGGGATGGAAGGCTTAAAGATGGAACGCCAGCAATTACAGGCATATACGCCTATGTGTTTGAACTTTTTGACACCAATGGAACTTCGTATGACCGAAGCGGAGGTGTATTTTTAATGAGATAGTGTATTTATGACACACCCATAGCTACGTTAAAATATCGGCAAGCAATTTCATTTCCAAAGAAGGAGAAATTTTCTCATATAAAATGTGATAAACGGCTTTGGTAATGGGCATATCTACCTGATAAAGTTTATTGATTTCCCAAATACATTGGACAGCATAAAAACCTTCAGCTATCATATTCATTTCCATTTGGGCAGATTTTACAGAATATCCTTTCCCCACCATATTTCCAAAGGTGCGATTTCGGCTATACTGAGAATAAGAGGTCACCAAAAGATCGCCTAGATAGGCCGAGGATTTGATATCACGGTTGATGGGATGCACCACATCCACAAATCGACTTATCTCCTGAATGGCATTTGAAATCAATACCGCCTGAAAGTTATCTCCATAACCCAATCCATGACAGATACCACTGGCTATGGCAATTACATTTTTCAAAACAGCAGCATATTCCGTTCCAAAGATATCATCGGAAACGCTCGTTTTCAGATATCTACAATTCAACAGAGAAGCAAAGGTTTTGGCATTCTCAATATTTTGGCTTGCAATGGTGAGATAAGAAAGTTTTTCCATGGCCACCTCTTCGGCATGGCAAGGCCCTGAAATAACGCCAATTTGATCGAAAGGAACCTTGTATTTTTGATGAAGAAAATCTCCAACAATCAAATTATCTTCGGGCACAATGCCTTTGATGGCTGAAAAAATAATTTTATTTTGTAATTGTGCAGGGGTAATATCCTGCATGCTTTCTTTCAAAAAAGCGGATGGAACACCTAAAACAACGATATCTGCATGTTTTAGGGAGGCAGCCATGTTATCGCTAGCCGTAATCTTATTCATATCCAGCTCCACAGAGCTCAAATAATTTGGATTGTGATGATAACGATTGACGTATTCAACAATTTCTGTTTTACGCAACCACCAATGTATGCGCACCTCTTGATTTGACAAAACTTTTAAAAGAGCTGTTGGCCAACTGCCACCCCCAATGACTGTAATATTTGGAATTTTATCCATTTGATTTGAGGCAAATAAGATTGCCTATTCATTTTTTTACTTTACAAATTTAAGAACCGAATGCATACCTGAAAAATCCAATGTCAACAAATACATCCCAGCGGATAGGTTTGTATTTTCAATTGCGACACGATTTTTCCCTGCTAAAATATTTTTTTCAGTGTTATACAACTCCCTGCCCGCCATATCATACAAGCGGATACTTGCTTTTTCATCTTTTAAAGAGTTAAAGCCCAAAAGCAGATCAGTACCATTGTTTTCAGGATATATAAATGCAGAGGTGTGTTGGTCAGATTTATTTTCAATACCGGCAATGATGCCATGCGCATTTAAAACGAACAATCCATTTTGCATGTCAGAAGCTAAAATATTTTGTGACGGTAAATCCACATAAGCGCCCCAGCAACCGGCATAAGCAGGGGAAGTATAAACATTTCCATTCTGCGGATAGGTATCAAAATAGCCTATGGTAAAAGGATTTTTAGGATCACCGATATCATACATCTGAAGACCATCTTGGTAATAGGCAACCACGAGAACATTGTTGCCCATAATAAAAGGATTGTGCGCGGTGGCACCTACATTTGAAAAAAATGTTGATTGCAATTTGATATTCGACATATCCGAAACATCTATGGCCTTAATAGACATCGATGCAGGAACTTCATCGGTGAATATAAGTGTTTTACCATCGGCTGTTAAGGCACTGCTGTGATTATATCCTTTATCAGGATAGGAAACCAAATCGCCAATAGATGTAAAAACACTTCCATTGAAATGATACATATGAAGGGCATCATACCCGCAGGAAGCATAGACGGTATCATGCCGCACATACATATCATGAACAGTAGGGAAGGAAGGATCATCACTATGTAAATTGCGAATGAATGCTGGCAATAGCGGATTCGACAAACTATAAACAGCCATCGAATAATATGCGCCATTGACAGTGGTTACGCTTCCACAATAGAGATAATTGCCATCAATAAAAAGGGTGTGTGCTCTTTCCAATAGATTATTGGAATCATAAACCACATGAACAGAATCGGGCAGATATGACATGTCTATAATTTGGAGGCTATTGGGTTTTTGATCATCACTGACGGCATATAAATACTTGCCATATGTTTTGTATTCACGCCAGATACAACCACTTCTTTTTCCAGGAACGAAGTCATTTTGCACAGGCGAAGTGGGCGTTGTGACATCAATAAAATAGGTGCCGCTGGTAGCTCCTAAAATGGCGTATTCCCTGTCGTTTTGAGCATAACCCCAAACGCTGTTGTATCTGATTCCATAGGTAGGCTCCGGCAAAACGCTTGCATCATCCCAGTTTGCATACAAGCTTATATTTTGCGAAGCATATTGCGCATGCATAGAAAGAAAAGAAAACAAAAACAAAAACAAAAATATATTTTTTTTCATGGGAATGAGATTGGATAATAAGCGAAGATACATCAAATATTTTATTCGTGGAAATAGATTCTTTTAACCCTTTGAGAAACGGTAGTTAGAATTTCATACGGAATGGTATCCATATCGGCGGCTAATTTGGCAATGGGGTAATCAGCCCCGAAAATAATGACTTCGTCACCTTCTTTGGCAGGAATATTGGTAATATCAATCATACACATATCCATGCAAATATTACCGACAACACCGGCTAGTTTTCCATTAAGCAAAACCTTCCCTCTACCATTTGCAAGCCGTCTACTAAATCCATCTGCATAGCCAATGGCAATCGTTGCAATGGTCATATTATGTTTAGCAGTGGCGTTGCGACTATAGCCAATGGTTTCCCCAACACTTACATTTCGAATTTGGGAAATGGTACTTTTCAGTGTACCCACACAAGCCAAATTCTTTTGTTCAGAGGCATCACTAGAAACCCCATAAAGCCCGATACCCAACCTTACCATATCCAATTGTGCTTCCGGAAAACGGTTAATGCCGGCAGAATTTAAAATATGTTTTAAAATGGGATACGAAAAATGCGAACTGATTTTATCACTCATTCGATTGAAAAGCTCTATTTGTTTTTTTGTAAAATCGACATGACTCATTTCATCACTGGCGGCGAGGTGTGAAAAAATAGATTCGATGCGAATAAATTTATTGTTTTTAATTTTAACAATGAGTTCATTCATATCCTCCTCTTCAAAACCCAGTCTATGCATACCGGTATCGAGCTTGATATGAACGGGTATAACTCCGGCTTCTGAATTGCCAAAACTTTTTTCTAATGTTTCATATAAATGATTTAACACCCTGAACCCATAAATTTCAGGTTCTAACTTATATTGAATCATGGATTCAAAACTTTGTTTTTCAGGATTCATCACCATGATTGGCAAAGTAATGCCGGATCGTCTCAGCTCGACACCTTCATCAGCATATGCTACCGCTAGATAATCGACCCGATGAAACTGCAGCGTATTGGCAATTTCAAAGCTTCCGCTGCCATAAGAAAACGCTTTAACCATCGCCATAATTTTTTTTCCGGGGCTCAAGCGAGATCGAAAATAATTTAAGTTATGAACGAGTGCATTCAAATTGATTTCCAATACCGTTTCATGTGCTTTTTGCTGAAGCAATTTACCGATGCGCTCAAAACCAAATGCCCTTGCACCTTTCAGCAAGACGGTTTCATTTTGGAAAATAGAAGGATTTACTTTTTTTAAAAAATCTTCCGTAGAAACATAAAATTGTTTTTCCATTTGAAACAAAGCGCCTTGTCGCGAAATGGCTTCACCAATACCAATGATGCGGTCGATATTTTTTTGACTAATCATATTGGCCACTTCCTGATAAAGAGACTCTTCATTTCTTCCGCTTTGCAAAATATCAGAAAGGATAATGGTTCTTTTATCGTGTTGTTTTTGTTGCAAAATAAAATCAATTGCAATACCCAAAGAGCCCAAATCTGAATTGTAGGTATCATTGATAATTGAGCAATTGTGAATACCTTCTTTCAATTCCAGCCGCATGGCAACAGGGCTGAGCACTTCCATGCGCTGAGCAATAACATCATTATCATAATTCAAACAAAGCATCAGCGCCCAGCAATGAATGGCATTTTCAATGGATGCATCATCCGTAAATGGAATTTTAATTGTTAAAAACTCTTGATTAAAAATACATTGCAATTCAGTTTCCTCATTTCCTTTAAAAATTTTGGCAATCTGCATATCTGCTTTTTGTTTTTTCGACCAAGAAAACAATTTCTTTCCTGAAAACAATTCTGAAGTCAATGCTTGATGAATGGGCAAATAATCCTTGCAATAAATAATCAAACTACAGCCCATAAAAAGGTCCAATTTTTCACCTACTTTTTGCATGGTAGGATTTTCCATATTAAAATTTTCATCATGGGCCTGACCAATATTGGTAATGATTCCGATGTCAGGTTTTATTATTTTTTCGAGCTTTTTCATTTCACCGGGCTCAGAAATTCCGGCTTCAAAAATGGCCAAATCATTCTCGCTATGTATTTGCCAGACGGAAAGAGGCACACCTATTTGCGAGTTGTAACTTTTAGGGCTCCTTACAATGTGCTTGTCTTGCCGTATCAATTGATACAGCCATTCTTTTACGATTGTTTTTCCATTGCTTCCGGTAACGCCAATAACAGGCAGCTGAAATTGAGAGCGATGCCAAGCTGTAAGTTTTTGTAAAGCCTGCAAGGTATCCTCCACCCAAATAAAATTTGCTTGCGGACAATTCAATCTATCAGGGTTTACAGAAACGATAAAATTTAAAACACCCTTTTGATATAGTTCAGAAACAAATTGATGCCCATCATGTCTTTTTCCTTTCAAGGCAAAAAACAAGGCTGTTTCAGGGGTACTGATGTTTCTACTATCGGTAATCAACGTACCGATATTGATTTTATCGGCCCTATTTAATATCAATTTCCCACCGATAAGCCCGGCAATATGATTGATGGTATATGCAGTTTGATTCATAATTTCATATTTTGCGAATAAAAAACGCCGAAATTTTTACTAAACGAAATTGAAATACAAAAATTATTTTTTTTGCGAGGCTTCTCTTTTTTCATAGAAACAACTTCTGCATAGGGGCAAATAACTGTCTTTTTCGCCTAATAAAATTCGTTCATTTTGATTGGAAATGCGATAGGAATGATTGGCTAGATTTCCACATTCCGGGCATATGGCATGCACTTTGGTAACAAATTCTGCTGTCGCCATTAAATAAGGGATAGGACCGAATGGCTTACCGAGATAATCCATGTCGAGGCCGGCAATAATCACGCGAATACCCTTATTGGCAAGCACCTCACATACATGAGGCAATTCATCATCAAAAAACTGAGCTTCATCAATTCCCACCACTTCAACATCTGAAGTGAGCAACAAAATATGTTCAGCGGAGGGAACCACTGTAGACATAATTGAATTGGAGTCATGAGAAACGATTTTAACCTCATCATAGCGGGTGTCTATCTGCGGCTTGAAAATTTCCACCTTTTGTTTGGCAATCTGTGCCCGCTTTAATCTTCGAATCAGTTCTTCTGTTTTACCGGAAAACATGGAACCGCAAACAACTTCAATCCAGCCTTTGCGGGAAGTATTATAACGGGGATGCTCTAAAAACATAAAGAAAGATTGTGATTGATGATTAATTGCTAATTTTGGCTAACAAAAATATAATAATTGCTCCATATTTTACCCAAAACATAAAATTAAAAAAATGACGCAAGATTTAAATCGAAGAAACATAGCCAATTTCCTTGAAACCATTGTAGAACAATTTCAAGGAATCAGTCAGTATGAGGGAAAAATTCCAAGAATAGAGGTTGATCTGATGCTATCCAATATCCGAAATTTGTATGAATGCGTTCTTCAGATGGAGCAAATATCCGCTAGACTGCCATACATGCCATCGGCACCTTCACATCCGGAAAAAGAAGCTATTGCCATTCAATCCCCTGAAATTGAAAAGCCCGCCATTGAGAATTTAGCAGAGATCGAAATCCCGACTCAAAATATTGATATACAGGAAGAAAATAATGAAACTATTTTTGACTTGGAAACAGAAAACGAATTCCCAATATCAGAAAGTGAAACCCAAGAAATAGAAACCCAAGAAACAGAAACCCAAGAAATAGAAGAAGAAAACACCCCTATCCCCGAATTACTGGAAGAAATTAAAAATGAAGAGGAAGAAAGTGCTATAGAACCAGTAATTTTTTCAGAAAAACCGGAGAGCCCTAAATCTGAAAAAAACGCTATGCCAATGCTTCCGGGACTTTTTGACGAAATCCAAATGGAAACGACCATCCCAACAGAAAAGGTGGCCAAAATAGAAAGTATTCAAAAACCCAAACCCGCCGGTAACAATAGCATCATTGAAAAGGCGCAACGCAAAGCAATCAGTGACTTGCGAGCGGCTATCGGCATCAATGAAAAATATTCTTTTATCAATGAATTATTTAAAGGAGATGCAGAAGCATACACCCAAGGCCTAGACACCTTGAATGCATGTGAAAACAGAGCGCAGGCGGAAGAAATGATCCAAAATATGGAGATGAAATACAATTGGAATAAAGAAAGCAGGCCCTATCTCTCTTTTCTAGAAATTTTTGAAAGAAGATTTCCTGAATCCTACTAAGCGTCTAAGTGCATTCAATACTTGAAAATAGGCCTGCCCTTGATATCCATTCAATCCACCTTTTTTAAATGAAAAAAATTATTCTTTTTGTTTTCTGCATCACAAATATGCTCATCGCAATTCATGCCCAGGACATCAATTATGCGCATCAGGTGATTGACACCCTTGCCTCCCCAAGTATGCATGGACGGGGGTACGTAGAAGATGGAATAAAAATAGCGGAAAAATATATTGCAAACGAATTCAAAAGACATGGACTGAAGCCCATAAAGGGAAGTGATTACAGCCAAAAACTTTCGTATACCATCAACACTTTTCCAGGAAAAATGATTGTAAAAATTGATGGCAAAGATTTGATACCGGGCAAAGACTTCATGGTAGACCCAGCATCCGGTGGGGGAAAGGGCAGATATGAACTTTTTTTTATCAACAAGCAAACTTTTGAGATGCCCGACAAAGAGCGAAAATTCAGTGAAACCAATTTCAGTAAATTGGCGGCAGTGGTTGATCAGAATGGATTAGAAACGAAAATCGACAAGCAGAAATTTGATTCTTTTTCAAAAAATCCTTTTGGGGCCAAGGCCATTATTCAGATTACAGATGAAAAATTTACTTGGTCATTATCCGAACAAGCCCGTGAGACACCAATCATCTATATCAAAAGAAAATCCATTCCTAGTAATGCGAAAAATATCAGTTTTGATATTGATGAAAAAATAGAAAAAAACTATAGCAGTTCAAATTTGATTGGGTATATCAAAGGCAAAGAATACCCTGATACGTTTTTGGTTTTTACTGCCCACTATGACCATCTGGGGATGATGGGCAACAAGACTTATTTTCCCGGCGCCAATGACAATGCAAGCGGCACAGCGATGCTCTTAAATTTAGCCCAATATTATGGTGATACTGCTCATCATTCTCCTTATTCGATTGCGTTTATGGCTTTTACAGGGGAAGAAGCAGGGTTGTCCGGATCGTATTATTATGTTCAAAATCCCTTATTCCCACTGTCAAAAATCAAGATGCTAATCAACATGGACTTGATGGGAACAGGTGAGGAAGGCATTACGGTTGTCAATGGCAGTATTTATGAAGATGAATTCACCTTGTTGGAAAACATCAATGCAAAGAAGCAGTACCTTCCCCAAATAAAAAAACGCGGGAAGGCTGCCAACAGTGATCATCATCCGTTTAGTGAAAGAAAAATAAAATCCATTTTTATTTATACCATGGGAGGAATAGCAGCCTATCATGACATTGACGACAAAGTATCAACACTTCCACTTACTGCTTTCAATAATCTTTTCCGTCTGATTAGAGATTTTGTAAATGAATTCAGTGACGGAATCAAATCTGAAAAAGGAAAATAATAATGGGAAAACTATACGTCATACCTACCCCTGTTGGCAATTTGGAGGACATCACTTTCAGGGCCGTAAGACTGCTGAAAGAAGTGGACATCATCTATGCAGAAGACACCAGAACTTCGGGGGTTCTGCTGAAACATTTTGAAATCAGCAACAAACTTTATTCATACCACATTTTCAATGAGCACCAAATTGTTGAAGACATTGTTGCCAAAATTGAAAGCGGATTAAACATTGCCTTAATAAGTGATGCCGGCACGCCGGGGATATCAGATCCGGGATTTCTGCTGATCAGAGAATGTATTAGGCATGAAATTGAAGTGGATTGTTTACCGGGGGCTACCTCCTTTGTGCCGGCTCTTGTGATGTCCGGTCTCCCTAGTGATCATTTTTCCTTTGAAGGCTTTCTGCCGCACAAAAAAGGCAGGCAGACAAAGATCAGCTCCCTGCTTGAAGAAAAAAGAACAATGATATTTTTTGAGTCACCCTTTCGTTTGGTAAAAACCCTTGAGCAATTCTGTGTTGCCTTTGGAGAAGACCGGCAGGCATCTGTTTCAAGAGAAATCAGCAAAATGTTTCAAGAAACCCGAAGAGGAACGCTAAAAGAAATTCTAACGCATTTTTCATCCAAACAGGTAAAAGGAGAAATTGTAATGATTGTTAGCGGAAAGAACTAAAAAGCAACCTTTATAAACGCACTTTCACACAGTTGTTGCTTCCATTCTTGCCTTTTTGATTGATATAAAAATAATACGTAAGACTGAAATGCGTATATACATACCAGTCTTTGGCAGAATCATTTCCTCTTAAGACACTTCTTTTTGTTCCCGGCAATTGTCGATTGGAAAGCGCCGCAGCAACTGGATTTTCACTCGCTAGTAAAGTGAGATCCGGATAGGCTCCACTTACATCATCTAGATAGTCGGTAAATGTTTTTCTGAAGCCACATTCCAAGCCCAAATCCCATCGGTAATTCAATCGATATAAAAGCCCACCACCCATGGGGATGGATGCATTGGTTAAACTATAAGGCCTAGAATAAGGAGCACCCAAATTTTGACCTTCAGTGCCCAAGGCTTGCAGGCTGTAAGTTGAACCCAAATAATCAACCTGAGGCTTGAATGTAAATACAGAAACCCCAGCAAATACATAAGGAGTCAGTGTCAACCTACTAAATTCATTTCCTCTTTTTCTAAAAGGCTTGAATATGAGATTGAAACCCGCTTCGGTTATGGGAGAATAAAAGCTCAGATTGCGATTTCTTAATGCTAGGCTTTCTTGATAATCATCGTTTGCGGTAACACTTCCTTTAAAAAATGTCATACGCAAATTGAAATGATCCGAAAAAAGATACAAGAAATGAAAACCATAGGCAGGCTTTAAAAACTGTACAGTAAAATTATCATCCAAATCCCCTTTGTAATTGGAAACACCCAAATCAATACCTGCGGCAAAATATTTTTTCCGCGGGGGTTGAGCATCCACGATGAGGGATGATATCAACAGAAACAGTATCAGCAAATTATTTTTCATTCGAATTTTTTATTATTCAGGAATCGCGTGAAAGGCAAATCCTTGTTTGGAATAATACGACAATAATTTAGGCAGGATATACAGTAGTTTTTCGGATGCATTTGGTGTATCATGAAAAACGAGTATAGACCCCTTTTCAGTATATTTAATTATTTTTCGCCATGCTTTCTCCTTGCTTAGGTTGGCATCAAAATCCCCACTTAATATATCCCAAAGGATTACCTTATAAGTCGATTCGACCGCCTTCAGCTGCTTGGGGGTGATTTTCCCATAAGGCGGCCTAAAGAGATTTCCACCAACGATTTGATGGCATTTTTCAATCTCCTCTAGGTATTGTGCCGAAGACACTTTCCATCCATTGGGGTGGCTGAAGGTATGATTTCCTATGGCATGCCCTGCCCTTCTTATCTCTTCCAACAAACCCTGTTCTTTCAATGCCTTTTGCCCTATGCAGAAAAAACTTGCTTTTGCACCGTAGCGGTCAAGACAGGCCAAAACTTTAGGGGTTATCAAAGGATCGGGACCATCATCGAATGTTAGGTACAGTATTTTTTCTTCAGAAGTTATTTTCCAAGTGATTTGTGGCAAGAGGGCCTGAATCCATCTAGGTGTTCGATGAAAATACATGTGGCATTAGCTCAATCCACTTTTAGCCAGCATACTTGTAAAGCGCTTTTCCATTTCAGTAGAAAGCTCTTTACGCCCGGCCTCTTTGGTTATTCTGCCTAATTCCTGCAATACGGCTATCGCTTGCTGCATATCTCTTTCCACGGCAGAGGCCCACTGACCTTTCAGTGAAAAGTAGTAGTTCAGGTCATCTTCATAAACGTCTGCAAGTTTTTTAACCAGCTGATCGCCTTTATCATTTGCACCTGCACGATAATAAATCTGTGCATATCGCAGCACAAAAATATTCAAGGGTACATTTTCAGCAGGCATCACTTGCAGGGATTTATCAAGAACTTTAATAGCCTTTTCACTATTGCCTTCAGCAAGGTAGGTTTCTGCCAATCGACCAAAATTATTTCTGAAGTTCATGGTCATGCGCAGGTTGTTTTCATCTAGATAAACACCTTTTTGATCCATCCCACCCCACTTAAATTTCTCCATCAAATTTTTATACATGATTGCGGATTCCACCTTTCCAGTCTGGCCATCGGCAAGCTTGGTTTTTACAGGAACCAATTTATAGGCAAGGCCCTCCAATTGAAAATAATCTTCCAGATTTAAATACCCATCACTACCAACGGTGATGGCAAAATAAATAGGTCTTTTCCAATTGTTATTGGCAATTAAATCAAGCATCATCATATCGCCCTTCATGATATAACTTTTATTTAACTCCCACTCAATGGAAGGAACAATTTCATTGGCTCGACTTCTTGGCAGTACACCATTTTTAAAAATTTCTGCTGTATCGATATCCAATTTCACTTTTTTAATTGGAACATAATTAAGCTTTGGCTCACCGCCTTGCGAAGGCAATTTGGTCTCCTCATCTTCGCTTGTCATAAACTTCACCAGGGTAGCCAAATCAACAGATTCTTTGAGGCCCCTATCATATACAGGCAAATAGTCCCTTGTTCCCATCACATATTTATCACTTGAAATGGAAAACGGCACCGGATCAGAGTCATAGGCCTTCTTTTTCAATTGGTCGATATACCAATCGGTATTCAACAAGCTTAAGTTAATCACACGCACATCGGTACGGATCCCTTCTACCTCCTGAGCATACCAAAGGGGGAATGTGTCATTATCACCATTGGTAAAGAGGATGGCATTTTTTTCACACGAGTTCAGATAATCATAGGCAAAATCGCGGGCGGTATATCTTTTTGAACGATCATGATCATCCCAACCATCTTTGGCCATCAAAACAGGAGCCATCAGCAAGCCCACCAAGGTAGCGGCAACAGCCGATAGAGGTGCTGATAAAATCTTTTTTAGCATTTCAGCAATGCCTAGTACGCCAAGGCCAATCCAAAAAGCAAAAGCATAAAATGAACCGCTATACGCATAATCCCTTTCTCTAGGCTGATAAGGGGTTTGATTCAAATAAATCACAATGGCAATACCGGTAAAGAAAAACAAAAGGAATACGATAAAGGTATCTTTCTTCGCTTTTTGCAGTTGATAAAACAAGCCTATACATCCCAATATAAGCGGAAGAAAGTAAAACTTATTCATCCCTTTATTGTTGGTCATGCTTTTTGAAACTTTGTCCTGAGGCCCAACATGCCAGGCATCAATAGCAGGAACGCCGCTATACCAGTTGCCTTCTACATTGCTGCCATGACCTTGAATATCATTTTGTCTACCCACAAAATTCCACAGAAAATATCTCCCATACATGAAACCCATCTGATAGGTAAAGAAATATTTCATATTATTTGAAAACGTTGGTTTTTGATCGCCTTTGATGCCACTCCATTCTTTATAGGCCGATACATGGCTCGACTGGCTACTATACATACGCGGGAAAATGGTCATTGAGGAAGCATCATATTCATAATCCGTTTTATGTCCGGCAATGATATATTTATCTTTCCCCTTATAATATTGGGCTTCTCCTTCTTTTTGATCAACCACTTTGGCATTGTAGTATTGGCCATATCCAAGTGGTCTGTCGCCATACTGTTCACGGTTGAGGTAAGAGAGCAAGTTGAAAACATTCTCAGGATTGTTTTCATCCAAAGGGGTATTGGCAGCTGAGCGAACCAATATTTGTGTAAAGGAAGAATACCCTACCAAGATAAACGCAAAACACAGGATAACGGTATTCCACAATACTTTGCCTTTTTTTGAGGTATAATAAAGCCCCCAAGAAATACCACCCACTATGAGGATGGCATAAAAAATAATACCAGAGCCAAAAGGAAGGTTAAAAGAATTCACAAATAACAGATCAAATTTGGCTGCCATGGAAACAATTCCAGGAATAATGCCATACTGAATGGCTCCAAGAATAACGATGGAGAGGATAAACGTTACAAAAAGACCCAAACGTGTAGGCTTATATTTTCTAAAGTAGTATACAAAAGCAAGTGCCGGAACGGCGAGTAAGTTTAGCAAGTGGACACCAATAGACAAACCCATAAGGTATGCGATGAGAATAATCCAGCGGTTGCCTTTCTTTTCATCGGCTACATTTTCCCATTTTAAAATCAGCCAAAAAACAATGGCGGTAAAAAATGAGGACATGGCATAAACCTCTGCTTCTACAGCAGAAAACCAAAAGGAATCCGAGAAAGTATAGGCCATGGCTCCCACCAATCCGCTACCCATGATCAGAATAGTTCTTTCGGTGGTAAAACTACCATCTCTAACCAAGATTTTTCTTGCCAAATGGGTAATGGACCAAAAAAGGAATAAAATGGTTAACGCACTTACCGTTGCAGAAAGGCCGTTCATCCATATGGCCACATGGGCATTATCAGAGGCCGGCAAGGAAAATATTTTTGCCAACATCAGAAAAAGAGGGGCTCCGGGTGGGTGACCAACTTGCAACTTAAAGGAAGAAGCGATAAATTCCCCACAATCCCAGAAGCTGGCAGTAGGCTCAGCGGTAGAGAGATAAACAAACAGGGCGACTAAGAATGACACCCAGCCCATAATATTGTTGACAAGCCTGTAATTTTTCATTTGTAAAATTTGCTTTTTTGGTAATTGCCTGCGAAGTTAGAATTTATTGTCATAAAAAGAGCAAAACATCGGAAAAAAGCATCGCGAACCTCTCTGTTGTTCAAATATCTAAGATGGAGAGAAAGGTAAATACGCAAAGAAATGAATTAGGCTGAGGAAAATTATTCGGGTCCGGAAATCCCAAAAAACCTCCCAAGGCATGCAAAAAGGCTCCTGAACATCAATCTTCAGCCCGAATAAAAAATTTCAAAAAGGCGTTAACTTGAAATAAAACCCTGTGAGACAATAGAATATATAAAAGATGAGAACAGAAGGCAAAAGAATAAAAAAAATCATTTTTGGGAAATGAGTAAATTTATTGTACATTTGCATCCGCTTGTTGAAAAATAAGTCAGGATTGTCTGATGGTGTAACTGGCAACACGTCTGGTTTTGGTCCAGAAGAGTCTAGGTTCGAGCCCTAGTCGGACAACAGGATAACGAAATTATCCGAAACAACAAAAGCCTAAATTGCAAATTATCAGCAATTTAGGCTTTTTTCTTTGGGGGTGGTTTGGGGAATTGAGGGGTATTTTATTACCAATTGAAAAATTTTAGGGCTAAAAACCGAGCAAACATCCATTCTTTTTATTTTTGATGTTAAAAACTCAAAATGTATTGCAAGCAGAAGAAAGCCCAAATTGACAAAAAATAGAAATCTATTTCCTGCTTACATTTCAAATAAAAAATTTATTTTTATCCCTCGAGTAATCGCCTCGAATTCTGCAGCAGGAAAAATTGAGGTAAAAACCCATAAAAGAATCTATCCATTAAACCAAACAGAAATGAAAAAAGAAAGAATACTATTTTGGACTTCCACAAGCCTCATTGCCTTATTTGAAGGGGTAATGCCGGCATTGACCTCGCAAACAGAATTGGCAAAAGAAGGAATCAGGCATTTGGGCTATCCGGAATATTTTGGAAACGCATTGGTTGTTTTCAAGGTACTAGGGGTTTTGGCATTGATGATTCCAACGGTTCCCAAGCGCATAAAAGAATTTGCTTACGCAGGTTTTGCCTTTAACTTCCTTTTTGCAAGCATTAGCCATGGATCCATTGATGGGATAGGCATACAGGCTTTTTTCCCTTTGGTGATATTTGGAATATTAGCCGTTTCCTATGTATACTATCACAAAATAAGTGAACATAAAATGTAAGCATGATCATATTTCTAAAAGATATTCCCATTGGGTGAAACGGCCCATAGATAAGGGTTATATCTAAAACCACAAAGGAAGTTTTTAAGGTATAGGACTTATACATTCACTGCAAATTTTTCGAATGGCAGTTTCTCGATGGCAAGTTTATTTTATTGAAATTGCGAACTGGCTTTTTTAAATCAATTAGAATTCAACTACCCGAAATATCAATCCAAAATTTTAAATAAAAAGTCATGCATAAAATGGCTGGTAAATTCTGCTTTGTTTTTTGTGGA
>Ga0114970_10000387_pt1 | contig 32741 bp, 23 predicted proteins | sample M_140205_XF_Meta_FD_87030 | JGI IMG/M metagenome (GOLD analysis project Ga0114970, IMG submission 87030) | Freshwater microbial communities from Lake Montjoie, Canada to study carbon cycling - M_140205_XF_MetaG | ecosystem: Environmental > Aquatic > Freshwater > Lake | place: Lake Montjoie...
GGTTCCGTGGCGACAGGTTCCGTGGCGACAGGTTCCGTGGCGACAGGTTCCGTGGCGACAGGTTCTACAGCGGGCAGTGATTCGGATGCGACGACCTCCGGTTGTTCCGATACGACAGCAGGTTGCTCTGAGACGACTTCCGGTGTTGCTTCTACAGGCGCAGGCTCAACGGGGGCTTCTACAGGCGCAGGCTCAACGGGGGCTTCTAAGGGCGCAAGAGTAGGCTCAACCACGGGCTCAACCACGGCTTCTACGGGCGCAAGAGTAGGCTCAACCACAGGCTCAACAGGGGCTTCTACAGGCGCAGGAGTAGGCTCAACCACGGGCTCAACCACGGCTTCTACGGGCGCAGGAGTAGGCTCAACCACAGGCTCAACAGGGGCTTCTACAGGCGCAGGCTCAACGGGGGCTTCTACAGGCGCTTCTACGGGCGCAGGAGTAACCTCAACCACGGGTTCAACAGGGGCTTCTACAGGCGCAGGAGTAGGCTCAACCACGGGCTCAACAGGGGCTTCTACAGGCGCAGGAGTAGGCTCAACCACGGGCTCAACCACGGGCTCAACAATGGCTTCTACGGGCGCAGGCTCAACAGGCGCTTCTACGGGCGCAGGAGTAGGCTCGGGTACAGGCTCAACGGGGGCTTCTACGGGCGCAGGAGTAGGCTCGGGTACAGGCTCAACGGGGGCTTCTACGGGCGCAGGAGTAGGTTCAGCCACGGGCTCAACGGGCGCTTCTACAGGCGCAGGCGTAGGCTCGGGCACAGGTTCAGCCACAGGTTCTACAGGCGCAGGAGTAGGCTCAGCTACAGGTTCTACAGGCGCAGGCGTAGGCTCGGGCACAGGTTCAGCCACAGGTTCAACAGGCGCAGGCGTAGGCTCGGGCACAGGTTCAGGCACAGATTCAGCCACAGGTTCTACAGGCGCAGGTGTAGGCTCGGGTACAGGCTCAACAGGCGCTGGAGGAGGCGCATAAATTTCATTATGACTGCCTCCGCAATAATATGAACAGACATTACAACTTCTTTTTTGATTACAACCATTGCAACTGCATGAAACCTTGCCCATTTACTATATTATGCGATTTTTTGTCTGACGTCTTTTTTGCAGGGGTCAAAAAAATTTGACACCCCAAGGGCCAAACTACTTAAGGCGTTGTTGCTAGAACAATATGATAAGAAGCAATTAAGATTCCATACAGCAAACAAATTGAATAATTTCAATTAAGGAATCTGCGCCTTCCTCGGTATATATAATTTCTAATTATTCTTAGCTGACGAGCAAGATTTAATTGGAAATTATATGTACGGGATGATGTATCAGAGGATACTATACAGCAAAAAACTAAAAAAATATTATTAAAGGTATCGTACAGCAACAAATATATGCCTATATTTGATACCTGCTTAGACACAAGCCAATACGCTTGTAAGCTAAGACTGCTCTTTGAGCAAAAGTCTTCGCAAGGACTAAGGTCCTTTAGCTCTGGCGCTATAGTCTAGTGGTCAGGACAGGAGGCTTTGAACCTCTTAACCCAGGTTCGATCCCTGGTAGCGCCATATAGTTCGCAGCCTCTATTCAAAAGGTTGCATAACGAGGATGTCCGAGTGGTTAAGGAGACAGGCTTAAGATCTGTTGGCGCAAGCCGCGTGGGTTCGACCCCCACTCCTCGTATCGCCGAAAGGCACTTCCGATATAGTCTAGCGGTTAGGATAGGGCTCTTTCACAGCCTTGACCCGGGTTCGACTCCCGGTATCGGAACTTTAGTTTGGTACTTCTATTCAAAAAATACCTGGTGATCATGTTTCACCGCAACACTCATAGTTCAGTGGTAGAATACAGGATTTCCAATCCTATGACGCGGGTCCGATTCCCGCTGAGTGTAAAAAGGCTTCATACAGCAAACAAAGTAATAATTTCCTATTATAACTTGAAGCCTGTTAGAACGAGGATGTCCGAGTGGTTAAGGAGACGGTCTCAAGATCCGTTGTTGCAAAACGCATGGGTTCAAATCCCATTCCTCGTAAAGAGTTTCTCTGTTCTCTAAAAACAGAGTGGCGGGAGGAGCGGCGGCTCCAAATCGCATTAGCTCAGTCGGTAGAGCGTCGGCCTTTTAAGCCGAATGTCGCGGGTTCGAGCCCCGCATGCGGTATCATCGCCTTTTGGCGATAACCCGCGGGTCGTTTGCTTACGCAAACTGCCCCGGTATCAGAGTTGGTGGTCTCTTCAAAACCACTTTTTTTACAACTACTTAAATAGGATGATGTATATATGGATAGCAATTGCTATCTTACTTATTATCTTAGTAGCAACAAAAACAATAAAAAGAGAAAAGTTTGCCAGTATGTGTAGCCGCAGTTGTCCAGTTCACAGTACTCATTTTGACCCTCCGTATCCTCATGCGTTTCATTATGTATATATAACTACAGGAGGAAATCGGGTATATGAATGCACTAAATGTCATTGTGAAACATTAGATCCGGGTTCTTATCCAACAAATAGTTATTAGTCTGAATTTTAATTTTTGAAATACAAATTTGTCTGAATTTTTAATTTTTGAAATACAAATTTGTCTGAATTTTAATTTTTAATTAAAATTTGAAGCCCCTTTTTTTGAGTAGAGTAAGTCGCTCAACTTACTTGAGATAACCCCGTTCAAAGAACAGGGATGGATGCTTAACACAGTTAAGCTTACCCCCGTAGCGCAGTGGATAACGCGTCCGCCTTCTAAGCGGAAGACCGTGGGTTCGACCCCCACCGGGGGTATAAACCCCTTCTCCTAGAGATGTGGGTATGCCTCTATAGCTCAGTCGGTAGAGCACCAGCTTTGTAAGCTGTAGGTCCTGGGTTCAATTCCCAGTGGAGGCAAATGTTTTGCTAGTTTCGTTAAAAACTAGCACCGCTCTTATAGCTCAGTTGGTAGAGCGTGGTGCTTATATCTTAAGATATGCTTAATGCACAGTTCTGAAAGGAACGCCAAAGTCGCGGGTTCAATCCCCGCTAGGAGCAATTTTTTATGTCATTAGATGTCTTAAAAAATTAGCGATACAGATTAGTCATATTAAGAGTACGATGGTCATCATAAAATAATCCATTGTAAACTCTAATTTTTATTTCCTTATGAACCTTAAACGAAGAATAGGGATCTACTTCAGACATGTGGGCTGTATTAGTTTTCAATGCGGGATTACTAAATTGATTTTCAGCATACATCCGATATTCACTGCTAGAAAAAACAATATTTTTGGAAACAAGAAATTGATGATATGATTTATAACTTAAAAAATCATTTCGTGTTAAAAAAATCTTTTCGCCTGTTTCAGCAACATTTATTCGTATAATTGGTCGTTCCATGCAACAAAACCAAATCCAAGACATTTCTCCTAAGAAGCCGTAAGAAATATGCGTATTCCTTCACATACAGACCCCGTTGCCAAATGCTGATTAATCCAATCTGGTTCAATGGGCGAACCTTTAGCCAATCGTTCCTGCTGCTCAATCCTCAGTAAATCATCAAGTTGACGTCCTTCAATGTTTAGTTCAGCCAAAGAGCGACATACATCAGCCTTCTTCTCATCAGTAAGTTTTAGCCGTGTCATAAGAGCATCAAGAGACCCCAGCACTTTGAAGCGCCTATAAAGAAGCCGTGAATTCAGACCCCGCTGATACACTAGACCCGGAGCATAATCTGTCCCTAGCAAACAGGCAAATTCCCGCAATTGCTGCTCTGTTAAACCCAACTCCATACAAATAGGATCTAACTGGAAACAATGAAAGGCAGTTCCTTCCAGATTCTCCGATGCTGGCACAAGCAGATTCTTAACACCACGTGCTAGAAAGTCATAGTCAGTTGAAATAACCGCATCAATTTCACCCCGTTTCTCCAAGTAGGCTAGCAGAGAGTCTGCCTCTCCCTGTGAATGGACAAAGGGTGTACCCGTTGCATAAAGCAGTTGCTTTATCTCATTACGGTCATCTGCTCGTATCTGCGGGACAGAGCGACGAGAAACCTGAATACGTTGATTGAGAATTTTCCTCTGCTCAGTTGATAGTTCCGGTCCCTCTAGAGCCGTCTCAAGAGCGTTACAGAACTTATCTGTATCTTCCCGCAGTTTCCGCCGCTGTGCCATAATTTCCGATTTTTCAGGTGGAGGAGAACCATCAAATACCACTACAAGTTGTATTTGCTGAGCCCGACAAGCAGCCAAGAAATGTGATAAGTTCCAGAGCAAAGGGATTCCAAGTGAACGACTTCGGTAAAGAAGGCATAGAATATCTACTCCTATCTTTTTACCTGCCCAATCTGCTAGACTCTGTTTTTTTATCGTGTTTGATGCTGTCCAAAAGAGAAATGAATAAAGACCCCGTATTCCCATAGGTAATTGTTTGTGTGCTAGTATTTGCTGAAAGGATAACGTTTCAAATTTACGCAGGAACAAGTAATATCTGTGAAATATCAAGAAAAACAGACTCTAGCAGAAGTGGTGTTCTATATGAAGCCGAACCTGCTAGAGGTCCAATTGTTCGCAAGCATTTGAGATAAACATCTTCTTGAATACGTTTACTCAAATAGAATTCCGTTAATACTCTAAAAAGAAGTTCTATACACTCCAATGTACTCAAATTAAGCCCCAACAGAGAATAAACACATTCGCGTGTCCACATAACAATTTCAATATCGGGCGGCGACTTTTCTGCTAGAATCGTCTCAATTATGCTCCGCATGTAGGGAAGCATCGGTGGTTCTAAGCTGCGGGGCGTTTTAGGACATTGGACTTTTACAAATAAGTCTTCTAAGAACGAAATAGCAGGATTCATTTCACGAGCAGATAACCAAATACAGGTTGTTGGATTAGCACCCATACAGAATTGCTCTAGAGTTGAACGGATTCGCACAGCTGTAGAAAGAGACATAGCATGAGCACGACGGATAACAAGCAGTCGCTGTTTTCCCTGAAAATTCTGTACTACATCGGCATGCTGTGTAAGCCGTAGTAAAAGCTCAGGTAGAATCTGTTTTTCCTGCATAGAAAAATCGGATATATCTATTTCAATATGTGTTGGCGCAATAATAATTCTAGCCTTATAATCATCATGCATCTGAAGTTCTTTGACCTCAAAGGAAAAGCCTGTTACATCTGCTGTTGGAGAATCACTAGCCGCGGCCCGCCGGATTTTTTCCAATTTTCCAGTTCCGCCAATTCCCAGCCATAAAATAGGCAAATTTGTCTTTCGTAGATTGATTCCATCTTTTGATGTCGGCATTATGCTCTATATTTAAATACACTACGGGATTAATCTCTAAATATGGAGTGTGCCGTCCCATGGCAACGATTTGAGCCTTCTAAATGTGTGCTCGGTTTGAGACAACAAAATAAAAGATATCCTTCAGCTGAATACATGGCTGTAACATATAAAGATAGTATGATTGATATGCCCGCATTTCAAATTATTTCTCCATGGCTTGGTAGGCCAGTTGAATTTACAATTGGAGATATAGCTGAATTAAGTTGGTCTGCTACAGATCATCCCTTCTTTCAAAAAATAAAGATACTCCATGAACAAATTCGTAATAATTTGTTAAATAATCATCGTGTGAAGGTAAATATGCCCAATTACACTCTTACGATTTATCTTGAAAAGGGACGTACAATGGTAAAATCCGCTGTAACAAATGATATTATATCAATTGAAGACGCTACTAAAAATCCTATTCAGCAATACAAACTCTGTATTCGTCTTGCTGGAATTCATTTACAGCACGGTTGTGCCAATTATCGTTTTAAGTGTGTTGGTGTTCTGCTTAAATAATCTACTGCGTTAATGTTCGCTTAGCATCAGCTATACTGGAACTTGCTGCTGCGAAGCTAAATAATGCTAGAGGAAGATTGACTACAGTTGTTAGGAATAAGCATATTAATATAACTGAATCAGGGTTTGTTGAAAGAACATATACAAGTCCAAAAAATACAAATAGACCCATTGTAATTGTTGCTGCGCCGATTGACAATAAGGGGCCAGTTATATTAGCATCCGCTAACTGAGGCAAGTATACTAACATTGCCGAGATATAAGCAATAAATAAAATTCCAGAAAGTAATACAGATATTACAACTTGGCTTCCGTCCATCCTAATCTAGAAAATTTTTTCTTTTGACTTATGCTTCTATTTGAAATTTAACGTTGAATATTAAATATCCGACAAAGAGAATTGAAATTACATAAATTCCCATGAGATTTAGACTGTACAGATTACGTCCTCCTTCTATAGAAATCGCAAAAATACTTATGCCGATTATAAACATTAGATAAATAGGAAATAATAAATCCCAAAAACCATAGATTTCATTTGAAGGCATCCCTGAAACCGCTTAAGATAAAAAAAACCAACCAGAACAGATGAAGAGTATTACAAATCAAGAAACACTCATTTGTAATCCAGGGACTGTAAAAGATACACGTGACACATGCCTTCCGAAAGCAATGATTCATCGGCTTGTTAAAGAGTGGAATTCGCGGCATCCAGAGAAAAAGGTGGAACCTACAGATTCAAAACGGGAAATGTGGGTAAATCTCCGGCGAAACATGCAGGAATGCGAAACAGAATATTGTGCTATGAAAAAATTAGTTCCAGTGGCTTCCGAGCAGAAAGAATATACAAAATTCTTTAGACCGGAAAAGCCGAAAGAATGGCAGAGCGACCCTGATATGTGGTTAGCAACAGACGACATTGAGGATGTAATGGAGCAATATGAGGATGCAATTCCATCCTTTGAATTTATCGGCCCTGTACCACTTGATTTTGCTAAGAAGTCACCTGTTCCATCATGGGGAACCTGTATTATTGACGAAATGTGTAAATTAGATATTCAAAAAATGAAGAAGGCAGGCACAGAGCATATTGGTATCTGTTTTAATTTTGATCCTCATGACCAGCCCGGAAGTCACTGGGTAGCTGCTATGCTAGATTTAAAAGAGCATGTGGCGTATTATTATGATAGCTATGGAAAGCCGCCTCCGACTGAGATTAATGAATTTTTCACTAAGATGAAAGAACAAGGTATAAAACGTATTGTTTATAATGATATTCGTCATCAGAAAAAACAAAGTGAATGCGGAATGTACAGTATTTTTTTCCTAGTTAGCATGCTACTGGGTAAGAAGTTCAGTGAAATCTGTTTAGATGAATTAAGCGATGACCGTATGCTTCTTCTGAGAAAAATCTTTTTTAGCACGGAGAATGTTTCAAAAACTGATTTACAAAAAGCGTTTAAATATCTCGTTTAGACCCTTGAAAGAAATCCTCATGAAAAGTAATGATGAACCGGATGCAAGCAGGACAATCTGTTCAACAGCCAGCAGACTTCTTGACTCAGCAGAATTATAACGCACTTCTTAATTATACGCGCAAGGCTATCACGGATAAGGAAGGTATAAATGAGCTACCGGAGAAAACCGAGAAACGTCTTATAAGTGTTCTAAATCATTACATGAAAGAGGTTGGAAAAGCAAACCCCGGTAGAAAGATTCAGGAATTAAATCGCGAAGTACTACGCGAAACCCTGACAAGCATAGATTCATGGCTTCGTCGCGGAGGTGAATCTACTAGCACAAATGCCGATACATTTCGCAGAGATGATTCCAGTGACCGTCTTTATAGCAATGTTGGACAGCAACTAGCATCTGTTCAAAAGGAACGCGGCCTAATGATGAATGCCGCACCTGTAATCAAACCGGATTTCAGAGATAAGGTTGAAGAAGATGACATTGACCCGTTGGCCCTCTTTGAAAAGGCGCGCCAGCAGCGTGAAAAGGAGGGAATGCCAGCGTCTAGTGCACAACAGCAGACAAATGTAACAGTTAAAAAGCCCGAACTCATTTTACGCGATGATTCTCCTGAGTATAAGATTCCGCAGACTTTGCCGCAAGATATAATTATTCGTCAGCAAGATATTGTCAAATACAAGGAAATTGAGTATAATATTTTCCTGAACAGCAGCGACCGTAATTGGCTCTTAAATAAGAGTGAAAATCGCTATGATTTCAGCGTAAACTTCAATGTAGCCAATAATTCAACGGATTTTCCCTCATCACCTTCTCTCCAGGAACGCTTCAGGAATATTACACGGATTGAATTTGTCAAAGTTATCGTTAGTTTGGAAGGACTAGTACCTATTATACGACGAACTGCTGGACCTCTTGTAAACACAGATGCAATTGTAAGTGTTCTTTCATATCCTTACGTTGCCTTGCGCATAGCAGAGTTGAATGCGAATGGATTCGGCACAAATCCAACACTAGATAATACATTTGCTGTAACACACCAAGACACTTCATGGACGTCAGATACAACGCAAAAGAATCGTGGATATGCTTCCCTAGCACCTAAGTATCTCAAATGCCAGAAAATTTACGCACCCACACCGCTCGGCTCCCTGCAGAAGTTATCTATTCGTCTGGAACGACCGGATGGACTTCTGTTGAGCGATGCCCTTGATGTTCAGTATATCACCAATATCTATTTCGGAACATATTTACTAGCGGCCAAGGGTTCAGCACTGACCACAGTATATCAAAATGGATTAACTGAAAACGAATATGTCTTTATAAACACGAGCGCATGGTTTTCCCGTTTTATGGTTTCTGATACCGACCGAATTGTAATTAAGGGATTTACTGTTGCGGCAACTGGGTCTGGATCACCTGACACAAACTCTTTAACTGATTTTACTAACTGGATCAATCGCGCTGAAGGACATTATATAGTTGGAATTGGTTATACGAATACAGCGAATGATATTACCGATGGCCAAAATGCCGTTGGATATGCGAATTATGTAATTATCCGCAATCGCTTTAATGACCCTAGTGTGAGTGGTGCTACAAGCCGACAGTATTTTGGCGGTAGTCTCGCACTTGATACCAGTTTGGGCACTCGTCTTGGTTCACAGGCAAGTCAATATGGAACGGCCGCTTTCATCAATATGAATCATCAGGTCCATGTTGCTCTCCGTGTTGTCTGCCGCGAAATGGATGGAGCCAGCAATCTCCGGCCGGATAACACATAAATCCTGATTACTATAATTTTAGAATCGTCTCCAATTAATTTCTTTATAGGAAATTACTTGGACTGAATATAGAGAGACTATGAAGTTTGAACATATTTTAATGCTCCTGGGAGCCCTGACCCTGGTCTTATTTCTATCAGCGTATATGAAACAAAAGACAGTGGAAAACTTTGACGGGGAACTTATTGATCATCTCCAAGATTTAGATAAAAGATATACTAACAAAAAGGCCCGGCGGTATAATAATGTCAGTGATGGCATGAATGACTTCTTGCAGGGATACTTGAACAATGAGGGCAATAATGAAGACCAAGCATCTGACCTCATCCAAGGAACAATGAGTGGTCCCGCAATTGTTGGTTCAACACGTACGCCGAGTGGCAATCTAGTGTTGGGCAGCCGGTCATCTGCGACTCATGCTCCCAAATCAGAAATCCACGAGAAAATCAAGTTCTGCGAAGCCCTCAAGGGTGACGGTGTTAATGTCTGCGATGCTCTAAATAGACCTGAATACAGTGAATGCGGTGTTTGCTTGAAAGAGGGAATTGATAGCAAATCAAGACCCACTGTTGGAGGTTTATTTTTTGCCCAATACGACCGCTTGAGTCAAGATGAACTCCAAAAGAATGTTGACCCCATGTTTAGAAAGTTGAGACCTACAGTGGGTAAATGCGATGTTCGTAATTTTGTAACGACATCAGCCAGATGCCACAGACGCAGAGAACAACTCCTATGCGAGGCACAAAATGCACTTCCGCGTCTAAATCCGGATTCAACCAATAGTTGTTCCCAGTGCGTTGAACAGGGTCTAACCTTCTTGTATCGCGGTGCGAAAGATAAGGAATTTACAGCAGTTCTCCATGTAATTGCTGAAGGTGAAGTCACCTTAGGACACAGAGGTATCCAACAAAATGCGCCACCTGGAGGTTCCGGTCTTCGGTACATGCGATTTGTAATTGAAAGAACAAAGGAAAATGAAGTTGTAAATTTCTCCAACTCCGGCAACACGAGCCGCATCTTGGCAGCGCAGTGGTCCAACTTGGGCGAAACGCGTGTTTTGCCTTTCTATGAATCTATTGTTGACAAGACCAAAGTTCAAATTAATGGAACAACAAACGGCGTGAAAGTCACACAATCAATTCCTGCGAATGAACGTCAACGTTTTAGAACCGGAACACTAACTCTAATGCCTGTCAAGCTCTACGAAGGAGGCGGCAAGTGGGTAACAATCGGATATGAAGGAAATACATTGAAGGTATCTCCCGGAGCCCGAATCCGCTTTGGTTCCGACAGTAGATGGGTTGAGAAGATAATCAATTCAGCGGATGCGTTCCAAGCAACAAATAACTATTTTGGAAATGACCCCGCCTATGGAACCTATAAGCGCATTGAGCGCTTCATGACGGATGACAACTTTTCCCTACAACTCTATGTTCCGGGATTCTTAGGCGAACCTGACTATGATGAAGAAGCAGGATCTTGCCCAACAGGTGGTCTACTAGGAACAGACTTATCTATGCGTCTAAATAAGTCAAATCCTTGCTATACGGAAAATGCCAATGCGCCTCTTTCTCAAGTCTGCGTGTCCAATTTATTCTTGGCCGCGGGAGGCAATGTTTTTGGACAAGGATATCCTGTAAATCAAGCAAAAACAGACGCGGTTCTTAAACAGGTAAGTAACGCGAATAGCATTGACCAAGTTATTAATTTTTTCTTAAACAAAATGACAGTACTAAATACGGGACAAGACTCTAATGGAAATGACTTGCCAATTGATGTAGTCAACGGAGCAAGTTTATATATGCTTGGAATTGAAGTTCGTAGCCCGTGCGATATTAATGGTGTTGCGGGTCCTTTAACCAATGCCTGCCTCCAGTATCTCTATGACAACAAGGGTGTTGGAAAGAGAGAAGGAGCAACCTATCAAGAATCATTTGGTTCATTTACTTCTTATTGTACACGCAAGGGTACAGCCTCTCCTGTACGAGCAGATGGTTCTGTTAATACTCAAGCAGCCCTCAATGCTAAGAACCAAGGTGGCGTACGTGCTGTACAATCATATTATAGCAACATTCACAAACTGGCTAATACAGCAGCAAATGCGTCAAATGCTGGAGTTATAATGGATGCCCTCGGAGCCTGCTACGGAATTGTCGTCCCTCAACAAGCCGCCGGAAAAACCGCCTGCGATCTTAAACTCATTGCTGAATATGATATTTCAAAGAAACCGGTTAATAATACTCAAATGCTTCGTATGTCAATTGAAAATAACCAAGAATTTGGACCAATGACCGATGTAGATTTGATTTTACAAAGAAACTCAGGCAGTTTTACATTCAACAAGAATACAATTAATGTAGTACAATATGGCGGAAATCCGGGCGCAACAGTTACAGTACAATGCCGTAAAGCGCGTGCGGTTAATTTCTGGATACGTTGTGATAGGGCACAACCCGGTGGCAATGTTTATCTGATGGATCTCCGCGGCGACCCCAATTCACCTGATTCATACTTATGGAAACCCAACGATGGAGCTTTCTGGGCCAAGCAGAGTATGTATGTAAATGGAAGTAAAGTAACTCAAATTCCTTGGAATACTCTTGTTAATAATCGCTGGCACATGATTACATTCATCTTTGAGAAACCGTTTAATGGACCTATGTCTATCTTCAGTCGTTATACAGGTGGCGAAGGTCTAGCATGCGAAGTTGGTCCTATCCAGATCTACGGAGATATTGCGGACCCTGCTGATCCGAAGAAGTCAGTAACATTAACTGAATTTGACATAACCTCATTTTATAATTCAAGACCTGAGTGGGCTAATATTCCAAATGTAGATGGATATGAATACAAGGGATGCTGGGGTGACAGCTGGTGGAGAGCCTTACCTTTTTTCCAAGGCGGTGTTGGAAATCGGGAACAGTGCGCTGCTCGTGCCAAATCAGTAGGCCATAATACATTCGCCGTTCAGTATTATGGTGAATGCTGGACTGGAAACTACCCCACGCATAATTATGAAATGTACGGAATGAGAGGCGACTGCCCTCCAATGGGTGGAGGCTGGAGTCAACAAGTCTATAATAATCCTGACATCAAACCTACAATGAATAACTCAAGAGCTCAAGCACAGCACAGTGGACGTTGCTTGGATATCTATGGATTCCAGCAGAATAATGGAACGCGTATGATTCAATATGATTGCCACGGAGGAGAAAACCAGCGATTTGATTACGATAAAGATAGAAAAACAATCCGAGTCAAACATTCTGGTAAATGCTTAACTGTGGCGAGTGCTGATGCTTTCCAGAAAATCGTTCAACAAGATTGTACTGGTGGATGGAATCAGCGTTGGGACTTAGAAGAGGATGGACATCTAACATTGAGCGGTACTAATATGGCAATGGACGTGTATGGTGGATGGACGCATAACATTGTTGATATCATCCTTTACCCCAAACACGGTGGCGGAAACCAGAAGTTTAACAAGATTCGTTAAATAAAGTAAAGAGGAATACTATCTAATTTTTGAGCAACGAATGCTAGAAAATTGGCTATCCTCTAATAGAGAGTATGTCTACGGAATATACTAAAGTTCTTTTAGTTATTTTCATTTTGCTAGTTTTATCAGCAGGTCTCTGGATGCTTCAAAGTTATGCGGCTGAAGAAACCCAAGAAACTTTCATCACAGACCAGACTTTTGCTTCACAGAAGCGATTTATAGATGATAATATTGCAAAAGCGAAAGTGGGCGACGGGTCAATTGATGTTTTTTATCCTCCGTATCCTGATGACCTAAAAAGAGCCACGGAAGACATTGACTTGTTTGCGCAAAGACAGCGTCCTGCTACAGAGAAATGGTATTCAAATGTAAACTCGGCTGATATCTTAAAAAAAGAGAAGAAATGTGCCGCCATAGAGAAACCGGAAGATCTCCCCGATGATGTTACGAAGCAACGTATAGATTGTGCTTGGATGTTTAATCCCGAGGGAAGAAGTGGTGCTACACTCTGTAGTATAGCTGGTCCTGTTCTTTCATTTTCCCGAAAGCAATATCCTACAACTCAATACAAGTTCTTATGGAGTAAGGTTGACGCAATTAGAAAGGAGCGTATTAAGCAATGTGCTCTGACTAAAAATTGTAGTTTGCTTATCCCTGGAACCGGTTGTGGATTCTGCCCTGAACTTGGTTATGCCGTTCCAGTAAATGGTGATGGCTCATCCACATATGGTGAAGCAAAATGCCCGTATAATGCTGTAACTGATCCTGCATGGTGTAATAGACCTCGTACTGAAGGTGGTGCTGGTATCAGTGGAGCAGAAAATACGTCAATCTGTAATCCTGATTCACAAGGTCGTCTCAGCAAATCCTGCTTATCAGCTCTAGCACGTCAAGCCAGTTGTACTGATAGTGGAACTATGTTACAAGCATTAAGTGACTCATCTAATCCCGAATTATCATCTAAACAAGTGCGTGATGTTGCTGGAGTAATGCGTTCTTACAGTTTTAGCATACCCGATAGTCTATTACAAGATGGAAACATAGTTGTAGATAGTGCTTTGAGTACATATGTTAATATCTCTAGGGCATCACAAAATAATCCAGTTGGACGTGTTCGCAGGGCTGCTGGAAATCTATGTACAGGAACACCTTTCCAACAATGCGATTACGATGACACTAGTAAAGAAAACTTTTCTCTTCAGTGCCTTCAAGAGTTATACCAACAGGCGGGTTGCCAAGGTAAGGGAAGTGATTTCCCTACTGCAGCAAATTTACCGGATTTTTACGGGAGAACATGGGGAAATATACGCGCAACTGTGAATGAAATATCCAATAGAATGACAAATACCCAAGGCAGATATACTCCCGAACAACAGAAAGAAGCAATCTTAAAATGTATTGGAACACGCTTGCGGAAGAAGCCTATTGGATACTGTAATGAATTGGGTATTTCAGTTAAAATCTATTTTGGTGTTGATGATAAAGCACATTATTATGGAAGAAAAATACTGACAAATCAGTTCTTTATGCTACGCAATGATAGTACGCTATGGGATTCTCTTGATTTCTTTGAATCATCTTGGAGAAATGGTGATGTATTATTAGTCATTGAAACAAATATAAATCCCGAGTCTGATGCTACACTAAATTACAATCGTGTTGGAAATGCGCCGGATGTAATTAAGTGGAATGGTGTATCTAAGGTCAGTAAATCAAGCAATGGATTGGCGCAAGACCCTGTTCATGGATTAGTTGTAACAAAGAATCGTCAACAAGACCAGCGTCTACGGATAGATTTGGTAGTTCCGGGTTCACAGCAATATGATAGATCTACAATTTGGTATATGGCCGATGAAAATAATACAGCACCACCTATTACAATTTGCCGTCTTCCTATGGAACGCAAAAATCCTATTTTGAATATTACAATGAATGGAGGACCTGTTACTGAAATTACAGATTCATTTAGCATATCAGCGCAGAATATTCAAGAAGGAAATAGAGACGGTAAATCCTGTACAATCTTTAACGGCGTTAATTCTTTAGTTAAAATTAATAATAAATTGCGAAATAAAGCGTTCAAGTCATACACAATGAAATTCTATCCTGAATCTCTCGGCAATTGTACGAGATTGTTCCAGTTCTACAATGGTGGATGGAGACCTAGATGGCAGTGGTATAGTTGGGGATGGTGGTGGGGTGGATGGTACTACACATGGAGTTATGACACTGAAGACTACGGAATTGCTGATGTAGCCCTAGACGTTGAATTCGGATATCAAAATACACAACTTTCCGGCCAGTTTAAGACACCCGGATGGGGTCAAATGGTTGGAACTATAGATAATGGTGTCAAATTGAATACATGGCAGCATTTAACTTTTGTCTGGAATGATGATTATTCTGGATATTCACTCTACCTTGACGGTGAAAAACGAGTAAGTGCTAGTGGTAAGGTAATACCTGAACAATTTACGCACGAGAATTATATAGGAAAGGGATACTTTGACGGATGGACTGGTATGTTCAAGGGAGGTGTTGAATGGTTCCGTGGTTTTGACTATCCTCTAGGACCGGATGAAATTCAGCAGGATATGGATGATGATTGGTAAACTCAACTCTGTTGAGCGTCCACCCTAATTCTGTGAATTATGGGTAAACTCTGCTAAAGCAGAGTGTCCGTCCCCGTTCTTTGAACAGTGGGTAAGCTAAATAAGAAGTAAAGATAAGTATTAATATAGGGTGATGACATCAATCTATACTAAACCTCTAACAACTTTACTACTATTATTAGTCTTAATAACTGGACTTTTATATCTTCAAACAACATACTTGCAAGAAAACTTTATTTCAGATCAAACATTTAGTTCACAAAAACAATTTATTGAAAATAACATTGCTAAAGCAAAAATCGGGGATGCGGCAATAGATATATCACATCCTCCTGCACCTGAACCTGTAAAAAAGGCAATTGAAGATATTGATTTATTCGCAAAAAGAGAACGCCCAGCAACTGAAAAATGGTATACAAATGTTTTTGATTCCGAAATTTATAAGAAAGAACAAGAATGTAGAAAAATAGAATTACCTGAAAATTTACCAAATGATGCTGTAAAACAACGCTTAGATTGTACATGGATGTTTAATCCTACAGGAAGAAGTGGTTCAACACTCTGTAGTATAGCAGGTCCTATTTTTCCTTCTTCACGCAGAAAATATCCTACAAATCAATATACATTAACTTGGAGCAAAGAAGAAGCAATTAAAAAGGAACGCATAAAGGAATGTGCTCTAACAAAGAAATGCGACTTACTTATCCCCGGAAAAGGCTGTGGTTTCTGTCCTGAAATGGGAAGGGCTATTCCCGTAGATTCAGCCGGTAATTCATTATATGGTGAAGCACGTTGCCCCGGTCCACCTGTAACAGAACCATCCCTATGTAGACGACCTCGCTCGGAAGGTGGTGGTGGTTATGCTAGTCTAACCTGCGACCCTGATTCTGATGGTCGTCTAAGTAAAGCATGTCTATCTGCTCTAGCAGAACAAGCCAGTTGCTCTGATGGGGGAACACTACTACAAGCATTAAAAGATTCATCTAATCCGGAACTTAGTAGCAAGCAAGTTCGCGAAGTAGCAGATGTTATGCGGTCCTATAGTTTTTCTATACCAGATAGTCTGCTTAATGACGGAAAGATTGTAGTAGATACCGCTTTGAATACTTATATTAATATTTCTAAAGCAGCACAGACAGCCGCTTCGGGACGGGTTCGCAGAGCAGCAGGTAATCTCTGCTCGGGCACTCCATTCCACCCATGTGAATATGAAGATGATAGTAAGGAAAATTTTAATTTAAGATGCTTACAAGATTTATATCAACAAGTGGGCTGCCAAGGGCGCGGAACTGATTTTCCTACCTCGGCAAATATAAGTTCATTCTTTGGTAAAACATGGGGAAATGTTAAAAAAGCGGTGAATGAACTTTCCGATAAAATGGTAAATCAAAATGGTAGATATACAGCAGAAGAACAAAAGGACGCAGTTCGTAGGTGTATAGGAACTCGTCTACGCAAACGTTCTATTGGATATTGTAACGAACTCGGTATTTCTATTTACATGTATTATGGAGGAAAATATGGCACTTTCTTTGGCCGCAGAATTCTAACAAATCAATTCTTTAGTTTAAAGAGTGATAGTACATTCTGGGATTCGCTTGATATTTTTAATTCGCAATTTACAGGTGGACAAACTATCTATTTAGTTATTAAAACCAATATTAATCCGGAAGCAAACGCAACATTAAGTTATACACGGACTGGTAATTTTAGTGACGTGATTAGATGGAATGATAAACCATTGGTTAGTAAAAATGGAACAGGAATAGCACAAGATCCAGTGAATGGATTAATTGTCGTACCAAATCAACAAAGAAATCAACGTTTAGAAATTGAGATGTCCTTATCCCATGCGCAGCACACTCAACGATTTGGTATGTGGTATATGGCAGATAATGCGGGTAATTCTCCACCTATTACAATCTGCCGTTTACCTATTGAACGCAAAAATCCGATTATGAATATTGTGATGAATGCTGGAAATGTGGAAGAAATTACTGGAAATGTAGGAATTAGCCAGCAGGGTTGTCGTGAAGGAAATTTAGGTGGCGAATCCTGTACAATTTTTGATGGCGGAAGCACATTTATTCGTATTGGTAATGGATTACGTAATCGTGCTTTCCGTTCATACACAATGAAAGTCTGGTGTGATAATTTAGAAAATCGCGATTCCTTCTTTTCTTTCTATAACGGTAAATGGGAACAGAGAAATGAAATCTGGTTTTGGATTGTAATTCCTCTTGGCTTATGGATTTGGATACCGATTCCAATTTATCATTTGGTTTGGCGATATGATTCGGATAACTGGTGGAAGAGTGGAAATCGCATTGGTATGTCTACAGGATCATACAATGATTCAATAAAAGCAGGTGTAAAACCTAATCAAGACCAAGGTGAAACAATAAGTGCCGAGCAGTCGGGTATTATTAAACCGAAAACATGGCAGCATTTTACATGGATTTGGAATGGAGATTTTACACAAATTGATATTTATGTAGATGGTGTTAAGAGAGCATCGGGAACTGGGTCGGCTCTACCCGAAGCAATCACAGGAGAAAACTTTATTGGAAGAGCCGCACTAGATGGAACTCATCGTCTTCACAAGGGAGGTATGCAGTGGTTCCGTGGATTTGATTATGCTTTATCACCAGACGAAATCCAGCAGGATATGGATGATGACTGGTAGTCACCCCATCTCTACGAGATGTGGGTAAGCTCTGCTAAAGCAATAACACATTTGTAGCAATCTAATTGCTAGAAATTTGTATTTTACACGAGTTCATTAAACTGTTAATTTAGGACCAGCACCTTCATTTAGTCTTCCAGCATTAGTTGCCAAGGAAGGAAATGAATTATTTCTTAGTTCAGGTTGTGGTTCAACTGGTGCTTCAACTGGTGCTTCAACTAGTGCTTCAACTTGAGGAGCTGGCGCTTCAACTGGTGCTTCAACTGGCGCTTCAACTTGAGGAGCTGGCGCTTCAGCCGCAGGAGCAGGCTCATCATCCTTCACTCGGTACTGCGACTGTGCCTCCTTAATATCTTCCTTATAATCCGGATGATACAAAAACAAAGGACCACCACTAGTAATCATAAAACAACTCTTAGACCCATGTTCAAGAGCATTTAATGTACAATCAATAGCAGATGACTTCATAATTTCAAATATCTGTTCGCTCAAACGCCGCTTAGTCATCATCAGTGTATAAATAATCTGGTCAGTTGTTAATCCTTTATCCCGTGTCGCAATTGTCTCATCCACTTTTCTATCCTTTTTCTGCTGTTCAGAAAATTTCATTAAATATGTATAGACTTCAACAGTACGTTCAGCCATTGGTAAATCCTTATGAGAACAAATACGAATTGCACGACCTTGAACTTGCTCCAAACGCACATAGTTCCAAAACGGCTCCATAATATGAACCTGCCGAACATTCTTCAGTGAAATACCTTCAGCACCCGACTGTGTAATCATAAACATCCGGCAAATCTTTCCAGCAAAATTATTGGGAAAACCACCTGCTAGAATTCGGAGTTGTTTCTTGAGTGAAGCAGGAAGTTTCTTAATGTCCCAATTAAATAAATCACGGAGGATTTCACGTTTCTCAGCAGAATCGTCACCAGTATATAAAATATAACGCTCCTTGCCCTTGTTCTCAGGCATCTTGAGTGATTCTGCTAGTTCCCAGCCATCAGGTCCCTTAACAATATCTAGACGAACATATCCGGGATCAGTCTGATAATCACACGCTGTTGCGAATACTCCTAATCCTTCAAGTGTCTTGAACTGAGAATAGATTAGAACAGGTCCCTTACTTTGACGTATTCTTTCAAGAATAGCAGCATATTTAGGGGAAAAATCACGGAGTTTTTCAAGCGGAAAAATTTCTGCTGCTCTAGCACGTAGTTGGTTAAGACTTTCTTTGAGTTGTTCGCCATATTCAACAGCAACCTGACGGACTTCCCCTTCAACTTCTGCTTCTGCTGCGGCCGCAACTGCTTTTTCCTGCTTATCTTCTTCATCATCTTCCGCCAGGAAACTATCAAGTTTCTCAGCAGCACGAGTTGACTGACTAATTTCTAATTGTTGCGCCGCTCTTAGTTCCTTTGCTTCATTATCCCCATCACCTTCAACTTCACCTTCCTCCTTTACACCTAATAAAGCAGCTGCTTTCTTACTATCTGCGGGTCTGGGGCGAACAATTCCATCGGGAAAAACGAAATTACATGAAGCACGACTAAAAATCTTAAATGCGCTGCTGACTGTTTTGGTTGCTTGAGCATATAAATCAGATTCAAATAATGTTAATCCCGTAATTGCTTTAACACCCGGAGCAGCAGCACCCGGTTTTGACTCTGATTTAATCTCTTCGCTTCGTTCTGCTAGATACTTGGAGAGTTGCCAATCTGACATATCAAGTAAAACAACTTCATCCTTTATCACTGTTGCTACAAGTTCTTTCTTTGAGCCTTTGTAATATGAGATTAATCCTGTAAGACGAGCACGAAGAGATATGTTATTTCTAATAGTCAGTTTTTCCTTATCAACAAATGATTCAACAAACTCCTTCTCTGTATCTGGTAATTGCGGCAAAGAACTATAAATTGGCGGCCCTAAAATGCTGCCCAGTCCTCCTATTGAGGGTAGAACATCGCGTTCAAACCACATAGGTAAATCACGTTCACGCATATCCTGTTCTTCCTCATCAAGACGCATAAATCCCTTGAACTCTCCAGTTTCCGTAACTACTTTACGCATTCCCGACGGAACAGCCGTAAGTAATAGTTGCCGGAAAGAAACACCATCTGCGGACTTTGAATTTGTAAAGGAATAAAAATCTATAGAGGGATTCATCATTAAAGTCTGCTCAAGTCTTTCTTCACTGACTGCGGGATTTAACGGCACCTTCGCAATACGACGGTCTCCAGCAAGAATATTAGATAGAATAGCAATTTCATGCGGTTTATTGATAATAGGAGTGCCAGATAATGCGATGATTTTACAGCCAACTGCGTCGCATAATAAACGATACACGCCATACGCAATTCTGTACTTACGCGGCATGCCGCAAATCTTAGCATTCTCTTGATAATTGGCTCTCCAAGCAACATCATTCTTTTTATTTTCGCGCGGCTCCGTTTTATAGATTGTTTCAAGGTCGGAGCCTACAATTGTTCGTATTAAATTGTGAACTTCGTCAATTACAATTACAGAATTATCAAAGAGATTACCGGGATTAGGATTTGTAGCTGACCCGCAAATCCATTCACGAACCTTCGCTTCTCTCAATCCGTTGTAATGAATAAATTCAAAACGGTCATCCATATGAGCTTTAATCTGCTCTTCAATTTCCTGTTTTTGAGCGGGTTCAAGAGTATCATAGTTTATAGATTTGCTGGGATCCGCAACCCAGAACTTATTCTGCTTGCGCTTTGCCCATTTCTTTTGTAGATAAGAGGATGAAAGACCGTAATTATTGGTAAGAAATGTAAATTGAGGAGATGTATCATCTAGACCATTTCCAGCATTATTCTCGGGCACAGACACTTGTTCCCAGTGATTGTCCTTCTTAAAGGCGTAGTAGCCACACAGAGATAATTCCTTGTGGTAATTTCCAGAAAGAGTAGCGGGTGTCATAACAAAAATTTTCTTAGAACCTCCATGTCGCAGACCTTCCATTGTAGCAATACTTGTACATGTCTTACCAGAACCGAGGCCGTGATAAACTAAAATACCGCGATAAGGAGAACCCCGCTGCATATAATCACGAACAAATTCTTGGTAGGCAAAATTTGTTATTGTGGAAGATGAGACTTTGCTCATCTGTTCACACGCATTTCCAACGGGGTCTTCACGTGGCTTAGATAAAATATATGTTCTATATGCCTCAATGATAAACCGATGAATTCCACGACGATTATAAGGCATGAAAATATTATCCTTAGGATGAACTTTGATGGGATCAGTGGATAATTTGCTTTCAACGGCTGATGCTATCTCTTTAAAATCATCTGGTTTATCTTGTAATTTACCTAATTCTACATCAAAACCTTTGTTATCATCTGCTTTAGCAAATGATTCAAATCCAAAAGCATTATTGCTTCCTTCCTCTGCCTCAGAAACAGGTTTAGACACCTTAATAGATGGACCTTCTACTGCAGGTTCAGCACTAGATTCACTTGGAGCAGCCGCTTCACCAAAAAAACTATCTAACAGACTAGCTGATTTCTTGGCCACAGGAGCATCAGCAGCCGCCACATCAGCAACAGATGAAGGAAGAATTATTTCAACTGTTTTAATTGAACGTCCTCCTTTTACTACGCCAGCAGAAGATGATTTTTTAATATCACGTGCCACCTTCTGAGCCTCTAGAAGTGCCTTATCAGCAACCATGGTAGGTGGATTTGCGGGAACAGGAAGAAAGGATGATACTTTTACTGGAACTTTTGATAAAGTAACACCCCGTTGCGCAATAGAAGGCGGTTTCCCTTCGCCCTTCTTAGGCGGACCTGTTTTAACAGGCACGGGCACAGGCACAGAAGCAGATTCAGGTAAGGCTAGTGGTCCTTCAGAAGCCATTCTAAATATTCAACCTATTTTAAGTCTAGGAATCAAACAGAACACCAACTGAAACTAAAGCCAGCCGACTTGCTTCCTGCTCAGCCTCCAACTTTTTCCGACTGATTGCTGATGCTAGAAGTGTGCGATTTGGCAAATATACACCGATAGTATATATCCGATCATGCTGTGGTCCTTCAACATGAATCTCCTCGTAAATTGGCGGTGTATGATACAATGATTGAAAATACTTCAGAAGTTGATCTTTATAATTATGATTCTCCGAAATAACCTTCGCAAAATTTACATATTGATGAAGAATACTTATAATCCAATTATAACAGACTTCAAATGCCGCTCCTTTTCCAGCAACAATCTCTGTATTCCGATATAATGCTCCAATCCATGCCTCCACCATAGACCCCAGCAGTCGTAGATTTTCGCGTCCTTTACAGATTGAATCTACATGACGACTCATAACTAGCCATTCAGACATACCCATTTTCTGTGCTAGAATACCAAGATGATCATTATTCACTAAATTTCCCCGCAAGGTTGTCAAAAACCCTTCACCTTCGCCATCATACCGATCTTGCGAATAAATTGCTACAACACAATTCAATACAGAATCACCAACAAATTCCAATTCCTCATTGTGAGCCTTCTGTAAAGGAAGACAATCAGAAGGTCTCTCTGAAAGTTGAATAATTTCACCATTCGGACCAGGTGTTCCTGCCGGTTTCTCTACATAGGATTTATGAACACATGCCTGGCGAAAAAGATCAAAATCAAGATTGCTCGGAAGATTTACGCCCTGTCGTTGTAAAAAACGTAAAATTTCAGAATTTGGAATGACTTTATTATTTGGGTTCCACGGCGTTATGACTTTCACAACGGCGTTGACATCAATCTTTGCTTTACTTGTCTGAGAGGAGGCCATTATATAGTATATAGCGTTTTTGGTTTAAGTTGTTTTACTTGCCTATAGGATTAGAAGCCAGATGAGGCTGCTCAGCGGCTCCTTCTGTAGAGGTTGTTTCCTGTGTTCCTATCCAATCATTCTGATCTAGAGTCGGAGCAAACATTCTCTCAAGACCAGGTGTCCACTTGGCAAAATTATCATAGCGATAGAAGCGGTCGCCTTCATAATCTAGCACTCCCGTCTTATCAAAATAGGGATCCTGCATTCCACTAATTTCCATTTTAGGTTGAATCTTCGGCTTTCCAGCAGTCATGCCACTTTCAACGGCCTCTTTAACAGTGGGAACAATCTCATCCGCAAATTGACCATCTTCCTTCTTTCGTTTCGGGATTAATTTCGTCACTTGAAATTCGCCACCACTTACCTTTTCTACTACTGGGTCCCAGTCCGGGTCAGATTCATAGAGTTTCTTCATTAGCACCTGAACATCATCTGTAGCATGCTCCATCAAGTCCTCCGTATTCTTGGGCGCATACTGCTGGAGAATAGCCTGTTCCCGTTCATCTAATTCTTGTAGGTCCTGGGGAGCCATATTATCTCCAGCAATGGCCTGGAAGAATGGCTCTGTAACAGTGGGTGTAAATCCCTCTACGAGCCGACGCCCCGACATTGTTTGCTCATTCGTGGCGCGATGTTCGCTGTTAAAAGGTAATTGAGACCAGTCAAATTGGCGCTGTGATGTTAGAGCATTTACAGTGGTCCGTTCTAGTTCATTTCGTGATTCCTTCTCAATCTGAAAAACACGAGAATATTCATAATCGTCCAACTTTTTAATTGGGGTCAGAGCATATGTCTGCTCGTCCTCTGTAGAAACGTCAGTTGCTTTCGCCGGAGAATGTTTGAGAAGAGATTCATGCCGGGATGGTGAAACAAATGAGCATTCTAAACCCATAGAGGCCAGATACTTATAATATTGCTGGTAGGATTCAAGACTTGTAAAAATCTTTCCGCCGGGCTCTGAAGTAATTAATCCTAATGAACTATATTCTGCTCGGCTAGGGCATTTTAGTTCCGCTTCTTCTTTCTGTTGCTCTGTGGCATGTGTTGTCAATCGGACACCTACAATTAGAAGTATACCGATACACAATAAAAGTATTAATATAAAAAAGATATCTCCTGTCATCTATCCCTGTTTTAACAGAGTAAATTTTCTCTAAAGAATATAGAGATGCCTCAAACTAAAAAGAAGACAACTAAATCTACTCTTGAAAATCGGTTTAGTCGTACCCGGAAGATTGTAAATGCCATTCGCACAGGATTCAAAGGTTTAGTAAATAAGAACGTAATACAACAGCCCACAGAGCGTGCGACTAATCTGAATATTAATACTAAGAATGAAGTCCAAAAAATGGATAAGCTTCTATTACAACCTCAAGTGACTTTTGTTTTAATTAAGGCAGATTGGTGTGGACACTGTAAGGACTATGAGCCAAAATGGGATAATCTAGCAAATGTTCCGGGCAGAAATGCGAATATGGTAAAGATGCCTGTTGAACTCCAACGGAATAGTCAGGTGCTAAAGAATGTTCCTATTGAAGGTGTCCCGACTGTGCTAGAAGTTCGTAATGGAACAGTCAGAGCAGTTGGCATTGATCAAGCGAATGACATTGAAGTTATGGAGCAGGAAGTTTCTCGTGCTAGCAATGTACCCATTAATCAGCCGGCTGTAGCAAATGCTATTGCGAATGAGAACCCAACTGTTGTTGAAGAGGCAAATAATGAGCCTACAGAAGTAGTTCCTACAGAGGAAATGGTCCAAATGGTCAATCAGGTTAATACGAACCCCCGCAATTTAGGTGAGACAGATGGATCAAGAAAGAATGATCAGGGTGCTTTAGATTTAGCTGTTCCTGCTTCCACTGTTGTCGCAAATGCTGTAGAGCCTGTTCCTGTTGCTTCTGTTCCTGTTGCTTCTGTTCCTGTTGCTTCTGTTCCTGTTGCTCCCGTAAATACAACAATGGCATCTATCAATCTAGCAGACTTGCCTTCTGAGACTACAATGTCTCAGGCTCCTTTAGAACCAATTCCCGCCCCTGTTCCCGTACCAGCCCCCGCAGCAGGTTCTGTAAATGAGACGCAACCTCTAATCAATCTCTCCGCGCCCGAACCGGTCGCAGAACTCTTCAATGAGAAAGCCGAGCAATCAGCAAACTTAATTGAAAATGTTCAAGCAGAAGGTCTCCAAGCAGCAAACGAAGCCAAAAAAAACGAAACTAAGAATGAAGTTAAACAACGGGGCGGTTCGCTTAACAAGCGCTCAAGAAAGGCAAAAGGAAAGCTTCTCCAGTTTCTCAGATCATTAACAAGAAAAATGCGTAAAATTTGAAACAATACTTTCAACACTGAAAAGCAGCAAAAACGACATGGAAGATGACATTGTTTTCCAAGCACTGGAATTTAATGGAAAAGATCACTTTGAAGAAAGAGAAGAAAATGGAAAAACTTTCAGAGTAAACACTGGATATGTCGTTCAAATCTTTGGAATGACATCTGCAGGAAAAACTGTCTGTGCTAGTATCACCGGATTTTACCCCTATTTCTTCGTAGGTATCCCGGAAAATAGTCCATCCTTTATAAATAAACTAAAAGCCGCAATTCGTGAGAATGAGAAGATTCCGAAAGCTAAGCGAAATGAAATTATTATTGAAGAAGAAGAATACAAAGTCCTCTATGATTTCAATAATCATACAAAAATCCCCGTTCTAAAACTAAGTGCTCCTAATAAAAGCCTTTTCACAAAACTCAAGAATATCTTTCTTGATAAGGATTCCAACTTCCTTCCAAACATTGTAGACCCCAAAAAGCCACCTCTTAAAATCTATGAAGCAAACATTGACCCTATGCTCCGGCTTTTCCACGCGCGTGACATTTCACCCAGTGGTTGGATTTCAGTCAGTGATTGGGAGCCCAATGATGAAGGACTTGAACGAGCCGATATTAATATTCGTGCCAGTGTCGCAGATATTGAAGCAAAACCTATTCTTGAAGCTGCCCCATTCAAAATCATTAGTTGGGATATTGAATGTATGTCCAGTCACGGTGACTTCCCAGTTGCTAAGAAGAATTACAGAAAGGTTGCGCGTGAAATCATTGAGGCAAAATGGTCAAATCCAGCAGAAGAAATTATCACAGAGTTGGCCATTGCTCTAAAAGGAAAGTCCGCACCCCATCTATCTTTCATTGAACTTAAGAAACCTCCTCCTGCTGGAAAGTCAGTCTCTCTAACTGTTATTAATCAGAAAATTCCCGATATTCTTTCAGTCATGAAAGACCAAACAGCAAAGAATGAAAAGAAGATTGATGAATTGACCGCTATTCTAAATCGGAATCTGCCACCTATTGCGGGAGACCGAGCAATTCAAATTGGCATGGTGATGTGGATTAATGGAAAACCCGCTGAAAAATGGATTTATACACTTGGAACATGTGACCCAGTCCAGCATGCGGAAGACGAGGACACTTCAGTGCCCATCCACACGTTTCCATTCGCCGACCAAGGAGATGCGGGAGAGTCCGCAATGTTTTCTGCTTGGATCTCAAAACTCGGTGATATTAACCCCGATATTCTCATTGGCTATAATATCTTTGGTTTTGATGAGCGATACTGCTGGGAACGTCTAGAAGAACTAGGATATATAAACTCAGAAAAGCACCTAGATCCCCGCCTAGCCCAGCATATTAGTCGCCTTAAGACTCAGCCTGTAGCCCTCAAAGAGCAACGTTTGAGCAGTGGTGCAATGGGAGACAACTTCTTCTATATTCTTGAAATGCCCGGCCGCCTACAGATTGATTTGCTTCCCTATATTCGCAGAAACTTCAATCTCCAGTCTTATTCGCTTGATTCAGTTTCATCCCATTTTATGGCAGGAGCGCTCAAAGGAGCGCTGCTGGAACCCACCAAGGGCATAATCAAAATCCAGACGAAATCTACAAAGGGCCTGCGTGTTGGTCGCTATGTAGTTATTCTAGACGCTGAGAATGATAAACTAAGTGGCAAGATGGAAGTTATTACAATGACTGACAAGGAGATTACAGTAAAGTCCAACCAGCCTCTAGCAGAAATCCTTGAGAATGGTCGGCCCGAATTCTGGTGTATGGTAAAAGACGATGTTTCACCGCAAGATATCTTCCGCCTTCAAAAGGGTTCAGCCGCTGATCGTTCCGTAGTAGCAAAATACTGCTTACAGGATTGTGACTTGGTGATGGATCTCTTCAATAAGTTGGAAGCCCTCCGAAATGCTCAAGCCATGGCAGATGTTTGCTGTGTACCGACAGGATACATCTATATGCGCGGACAGGGAATCAAGATTGAATCACTGATTTTCAAGGAGTGTATGAAAGAGGGGCAGCTCATTGAGGTTCTGCCGAGCCAAGGATTTCCCGACGCGGAAGAATTGGAGTTGAAACCGGATGGCGACTCGGAAGCAGAGGAAGAGGAAGATTCCTATGAAGGTGCCATTGTCTTAGAGCCGAAGACGGGTATTTACTTGGATGATCCTATCGCGACACTAGATTTTGCTTCTCTTTATCCGAGCACAATCATCTCGGAGAATTTGAGCCATGATACGCTAATTTGGGTGAAAGACTACGCAGAAGATGGAACAGCCACCTTGAAAGAAGGCAGTGATACTTATGATAATCTTCCCGGATATAAATATGTAAATGTTGAATACGATATCTTGAAAGCGGACCCCTTAGATACACGTAAAAATCCAACAAAGGCAAAGGCGGGGACAAGGATTTCCCGTTATGTTCAATTTGCGGGGTCGGAGAAGGGAACTATTCCAAAGATTCTACAAAAACTACTAAAAGCCCGTAAGACAACCCGTAAGTTGATTGAGACGGAGACGGATGATTTCAAGAAAGGTCTGCTAGACTGCCAGCAGAATGCCTATAAAATTACAGCTAACTCATTGTACGGTCAGTTGGGTTCTAAGACATTTAAGATTCGGCGTGTCTGCTTGGCTGCATCCACCACAGCCTATGGCCGAAAGCAGTTAATGTATGCGAAGGCAGTTGTAGAGGACTGTTATTCAGGAAAGAAGGACCCTCGTTGTGATGCAACGTATGTTTACGGTGATACAGATTCTGTCTTTATTAACTTTCGTGTTCGGGACCCTGTTACAGGAAAGCCAATTAAGGGGCGTGATGCGCTACCGATTGTAAAGACGTTGGCGATTGAAGCGGGTAAGCTCTGTACATCCGCCTTGAAGCCGCCTCATGACTTTGAGTATGATAAGATTATGTGGCCTTTCTGCTTGCTTTCAAAGAAACGCTATGTAGGCAACAAGTATGAGGATGACTTGGATAAACCGGTAATGACCAGCATGGGTATTGTTATGAAGCGTCGTGATAATGCTCCTATTGTAAAAGTAATATATGGAGGAATCATTGACCGTATTCTACAGAAGCATGATGTAGTTGGAGCCTTTGAATTTACGAAAGTTCTAGCAAAGGAACTTATTGCTGGAAAGTTCGGAATGACAAAGCTGACAATTACGAAATCGCTACGAGCAGAGTACGCAAATCCGGAGCGCATTGCTCATAAAGTCTTGGCTGACCGAATTGCTGCTCGGGATCCGGGAAATGCGCCAACCTCTTCGCAGCGTATTGGTTATGTGTATATCGCAACACCGAAGGGGCAACCGGAGCCGACACTGCAGGGAGACAAGATTGAGACACCGGCTTTCATTACAGCCAATAAACTAACACCAGATTATTCATATTATATTGAGCGACAGATTTCAAAGCCGGTGGCACAGGTATTTGCTCTTGTCTTGGAGTCTCTTCCAGGTTTCAAAAAGTCTATGATTCCGCCGGGTCTAACAGACGAAAAATTAGTTGTAAAGCGACAGAAGATTGCTGAACAACTCTTGTTCGGAGAAATCTTGTCAAATTGGAAGAATAAGCATTCGGGACAGGTGGATATTCGCTCTATGCTATTTCCTTCAAAACCGAAGGCCTGATAATAAGTCTGCTAATTGCTCATCCGTCGCATCGGGTAGGACTGAACCGTGTCCGTATCTAGCAGCATTCTGTTCTGCTCTTTCCCGATTTCTTAGATTACGAGTTCTATTTCTATTTTCATTTCTGTTTCTATTTCTGTTTCTAGTATTTCTGTTTTTGTTTGGTTTGCGTTCTCTGCTACGGCTACGATTTCTTTGTCCTCCGCCAGAACCGTGTCCGGTACCATACCCACTACCATAGCCTCTTCCTCTATTAGCTGCCAATGAAGATAGATTTTTTGAGAAAGTGGGAGATGTTCGCATCCCAGACCACCCAACTTCAAGTTGTCTTCTCTGCTCGGGAGTTAGATCCATATAGACGGTTACAAAACCTCTTTGAGAAGGTTGATCGGACATTTGAACAGGAACACCTCGTTGGAGCAGACTTTGATATGTTGACTCTTTCATAAGTTGATAGACTCTTTGTCTTTCTGCTTGAGCAGGAACATTAGGCTCTTCCTCTTCAGGCTCTGCTTCAGGTAAATTCGCAAATCCAAAATTATTAGCCATCCCTACCTTTAACGGCGGTATTTACGGCTACGTCCACGTGTCTTACGATCCTTACGTGTCTTCCGACTACGACTCATTCCATTGTTATTATTTCCACCCATACCCATTCCAGCAAAAGCACTTGCCAATTCCTGGCTATTTGATTGTACTACAATTTCTCCTTCTTGCTCTCCTCCCCATCCAGCAACAGGTCCGCCGCCTCCACCAGCACCAGCACCAGCAGCTGGAGCAGCAGCTGCATTATTAGCATCATCTTCTAATGCTGATGCTAGATCCGCCATACTAAACATTTTTTTCTCATCAATTATGACCTTCTTAACTTTGGGTTGAGCGATTTTTTTAAGAACTTGAGTCGCTCTAAAGTAAGTTACAGTATTTGATTTTACCGCAAGTCTCGTACGCGGACCTGTTTCAGGAGCCGGCTGATATCCTTGAGCAACGAGTTCCGCAATCCTAGGAGCATTATCCCTGCTGACTCTAGCATACTTAATTACCCACTTGAATCCTGAGGCAGGTTTAGGGACTAACGCACCTCTAGAAGCTCCAGCTCCACCTCCACCTCCACCTCCACCTCCCGCATTATTATTGTTCATTGCGGAAGACATATTTCTATTCTATACATATAAAATAGAATGTTAGTGACTATTTATCAGACCAATCTTCCAGTCATTTCATTTGAAGCATCCGCTTTTGATACAGTAGGTTCAATGCTAGAAAATATAAATAAATATCGTGGACCAGATTCTCAAATCCAAGATCTTTATTTAGATGCACAACGTACTAAAAAAGCAGCAAAAGATTCATGGCTTTTCTTCAATACCATTTTTTACACATTAAGTGTATCAGTCCCCTCTGTAGAATCTGCTCGTTGATGGAACGTACGTATATCTGCGCGACAATTTGGACAATGAATATTCTGCTCAAACCATCTATCCGCGCATATTTTATGAAAATAGTGCTGACAGCCTCTGAGTTTTCGCCATACAGTATCTGTTATAAGAACACCACTCAAATCTTCGCCAGGAGCGGATTGACAAACTGTACAAACTGTCCCTGCTGGAACACCACTAGAATCCATTAAAATTGTATTCCGGGAATATGCAGTCGCACTAGGACGAACCGCAACTGGATCCCACCATCTTGACCCTCCGGGAATTGTCACTGTAATTCCAGAGTGTCCTCTCCGAATTATACGATGTACATTTCTATTTCCATGCGGTTCTGCCTCCGTATCAAGAGGACTTGCCGCATTAATAATCCGTCCTCCCTCTGTCATATCAGATTCATCCTCTTCTTCTGTAGAAGATGACGCAGAAGCAGTAGCAGTAGCACTGGCAGATTCTATAATAGGCGGTGGGCTAGTAGGAGCAATAGAAGGCTGCACCGCATTCTCAGCCATAATTGATAATAAAAGACTTCGTAAAAAGGTCTCTGATACATTTGATTCATATGTCTGAACAACAGGTACAGGAGGTGGTATTACGGGATTGGGCATGCGTGAAAGACGCGTTGACCTAAAAGCATGCCGCCGACTATCAGCTTGGTCGCGCAAATACAATCCTCTTTCCCGATGATAGGCCGGAAACATATGTCCGACCCTCTGCTGGAAAAAACGAAGAATAGGCGAATTAAATAAATCAGAATCATATAATGCTTCGGGCATTATTTCATGTAAATCATTTAAAAGTATATTTTCATAGGGTCGGTTACGGTTTCCCCCTCCTCGGTTCATTAAACTATTTTAACTAACTTTTTTTAAGCACACACAAAAAATTGAATCTTCAATTTGCCGGAATAAATTGAAAGTGAAGAGTGGCAATGTCTGAAAATACGGAATCTCAAAAGGAACAGGCAATGAAGGCGAATGGACGGATTGGTCTAGCAAATCTTGGAAATACATGCTTCTTGAACTCGGCCCTTCAACTTATGCGATACATCACTCCTGTTCGTCTATATTTCCAGAACACAGAATGGGTTTATCATGCGAATCCAGCAAATAAGTATTCACCGATGCTTAATGGAATTAGTGAATTCTTCAATGCGATTTGGCGCACTGATTTGAGCATAAATACAAAAATTGCTCCTGGTCGTTTCTATCAGACTCTTACTGAGATTGCCTCAAAGGTTGGCTATGATGATCTAGCAGTAAAACACCGCCAAGCCGATGCGGGTGAAGCCCTGCTCTTTATGCTAGATTGTCTTCATGAAGGCCTGGCTCATCCGGTTGAAATGGTAGTTACTGGTATTGCGACAACTCCTGAGGAGCGCCGTTGGACTAAGTCTTACGAGCAGTGGATTCAGCATTATAAGAAGCAGTGGTCCGTTGTTATTAAGACTCTTCATGGACAGAAGATGACTGCTACAACCTGTAAAACGTGTCAGTATCATTCTGAGCGGTTTGAATCTTGGGGATCACTCAGTCTCCCGATTGTCAACGGTGATAAGCCCGGTACTCCTGCACCGACCCTCATTCAATGCCTAGAGGATTATTTCAAGGAGGAAATTCTTGAAGATTATCACTGCGATGTATGCGGTAAGAAGCGTGAAGCCAGTCAAACAAGTCGTCTTTCCATTCTACCTAAGTATATTGTATTGAGCATTATGCGCTATACTAATCGGGGAAATAAGGTTCGTGCAAAGATTGACTTTGATCTAAATTCTGTTGATCTTGATCCATGGTTCATTGGTAATCGGGATACAACAAAGACAAAGTATCGCTGTACTGCTGTCATTGATCATCATGGTGTTATGGGCGGCGGTCATTATGTATCATCATGCCGATATGAGGATAACACTTGGCTACGCTATGATGACGAGTCTGTTCACCCGATGCCAACTGAGCATGTAAATAACGGTGATACATATGTGATTCTTCTAGAACAATGTCCTGATTCATCCATTAATACAACTCCATCCACAGAGAAGAGGGTACCCAATATGGATATTCTTTCGCACAAGTAGGATGAGTGCTAATCTAGGATTTTCTTCAACAACAGCACCTGCCACGAATTTCGGCATTCGTAACAGAATATCTAATGTATCAAATACGGCTTCACAGGCAGGTTCCTCTGTCTGGAGTTTCTTTTCTTCCAATCTTTTTTATGCTGGACTTGTTCTGTTTTTCTTAGCCGCAATTTACCTTTACTGGCATTATATTGGATACACGATAAACAGCAGTTATACTTCATTAGTGGATTTAATCCAAAAAAGACAGGAAGGTTCAGTAGGAATTAATTTATGGGGCGATGAAAAGCCTGAAATAGGAGCAACTGCAACAATACCCCCTCCGCCTCAAGAGGCCCCGATGTCAAAGAGCGAATTACCTGCTGGAATCCCCGGTTCTCGTGATGCTCCGGCAGTTTCACCTTTGGATTTGCGCAATTCATTAATGCCTCCGAGAGGTGAAGTATTTAATGTAAGTCGTAATATCTATACCTATGAAGATGCTCTACCCGTATGTAAGGCTCTTGGTGCGGAACTAGCAACATTTGAGCAAGTTCAAGAAGCACACAA
>Ga0114970_10000388_pt1 | contig 32726 bp, 28 predicted proteins | sample M_140205_XF_Meta_FD_87030 | JGI IMG/M metagenome (GOLD analysis project Ga0114970, IMG submission 87030) | Freshwater microbial communities from Lake Montjoie, Canada to study carbon cycling - M_140205_XF_MetaG | ecosystem: Environmental > Aquatic > Freshwater > Lake | place: Lake Montjoie...
AGCTCTTCATTCCAAACAAGAAGCGACTTATTTGCGGTAACCGTTACATAACGACCTGCTTTGGTTTTGATTTTGAATAACTTCTCGCCTGGGTCGTGACGCGTGACTGCGGTGATGGTCTCCCACGAGACATTTCCATCATAATCCATCGTCACGATTTTAATCGGATGTGACAACTCCAAGTATTCCATATTCTGCTCGGTCATATACTTAATCCTACTGGCAGTAGCGGCGGTGGCGGCGGTGGTGTCGATGTGCGCGTCAATCCATTCTCCAATCTTGACGTATTTCGGTACTTCATTTTCGACAACGACAATCGGTGTCTCCCACGTCACGGATTTCACGGCCGTATCAATCAACCCGATACGACCACCCATCGCGTGGAAGAACAATTCCTCCGGAGACAATCCCGAAATAAACGAACTCTCAATGAATCCGCGCGCCAGGGGTCCGTCATCAAACTTATTGAAGTGCGGCAGTGTCCTGCTGTCAAACCCGTATGAGATACGCTTGCCCTCAATGGCCTGTTGTCCCAGACACGAAATCATCTGCGAAATATTGAGGTCGCTTCCCTTTGACCCCGAAAGCACAAGTCCGACGAATCGGTTCGTGGAATTCAGACTGTTGATTCCGATTTTGCCCGCATCATTTGTCGCAGAATTCAGAATGTTCGACACCTTCGCCTCGAATTCAGCCTCATTTGACTTCCCCGTCTTGTTCTCGAAAATCCCCAGATGGACCTGGTCGATTAAGTTCTTCACTTCGGTCTTCTTCTTCGTGATGACATCCACGATTTGTGTGTTCGTGGTCTTGTTCGCAATAAGGTCGCTAATACCAACACTGTATGCGTGCGATTTCATATATTCCGTGATGATATTCTGGAGCCCGTCGATGAAGTCGGATGCGGCGATATTTCCGAAATCGTTACAGACGCGCTGGATAAGACCCACGCCGCCACCACCAAGCACGCTCTTGTCGATTTGGCCGCGCAACATTCGGCCGTTCCTGATTTCAACCACATTATTGGACGTCGCGTAGTCTTCGTTGGGGTTCTTCTCGCCGAACTGGCGTTTCTTGTATTTCAGCGTCAGGGGCGGCAGGATTTGCGACAGGACGTCAAAATTGGTAATGTCTTCGCCGCTCTTGAATAGCGTTTCATTGACGCGGGGGTAGGCCGCGAGCAGGTTCATCGCCTCCCTCGGCGTAAATTTAATATTTTCACGTGTAAACAAATAGGACCCAATCAGCGAGTCCTGGAAGACGCCGATAATCGAGCTATTGTTTGCCGGACTGATGAGTTGATAAGGAACTGCGGCCAGATGGCGCAACTCAATCTCGGACTCATCATCCTGTGGCATATGTAGGTTCATTTCATCTCCCGATGAATATCCTCAAGGTTTCCCAAGAGGCTGGACTGTATCATAGACGCGCTCAGAATGGCTAGTTCATCATCGCACACCAACACCGGTTCAGTCTCTGAGTGCCTTCCATAGTCTACCGATGCGACCGTAGGAAGTAACACTGCTGATTGCCCAATTCTTTACATTATTACCATTGGGTTCGTCAATTAAACGAGTTCCTCGCAGACGTTTCCGTCCGAAAGTGGTAGTAAAGACTCTAAGGGGTTTCCAGCAACAAGGTGTTTCGCCCATCAGTTCATATGTTCCATATGACCCAATAGACTAGGAGGTAACACGCTTTTCACGCCTCCTGTTTCCGACAGAGATGTTTATCGAAATCCGCATTATAAGGTTTCGTACAACCTACGTTCATACGAAATGTATCACCCTGATACATCACACGCACAATGTGACACATCATACTCATCCTATGAAGGGTAGGCTGACGGTTGAAGAGAATCGCGTCGCCGTCCATCATATGACGATGAACGATGTCGCCATTATTCAGCATAATGTTTGCGCGGTCAGCATAACGAAGCGAAATGGATTCGCCCGTCTTCCGCTCCAGGATTTTCGCGCCGGGATACTCATCCGGACCCGCGCGAACCAACCGAAGCAGGAATTTCTTATTCCGGTCATTGACGACCACCGGCTTCGTAATATTCTTCGCGATTTTCAACGGAACACCGAGTTCACGAATGGAGAGATTGGGGTCAGGTGTAATGACCGAACGCGCCGAAAAGTCAACACGTTTTCCCATCAAGTTCCCGCGCACGCGCCCCGTCTTCCCGTTCAAGCGTTCTTGGATAGACTTCAGAGGACGACCGGACCTCTGCGCGACTGGAGCGCAACCCGGGATATTGTTGTTGACTTGCGTCGCCACGTAATACTGGAGCATCATATGCCATCCATCGATGACATTCGCAGGCGCGCCTTCATTGATTTTGTCTTGAAGCGTCGTATTGGCCTTGATAATATTCACAATGATGTGCGTGATGTCGTCTTCACTGCGCTGGGACCCATCCATCTTCACTGACGGTCTGACCGCGGGTGGCGGAATGGCGAGAACCTGGCAAACCATCCAGTCGGGTCGCGAGAATACAGGGCTGAACCCCATAAACTCGACGTCTTCGTCACTGATTCTGCGGAAGATTTTGATGACGATTTCTGGCGTGAGTTTCATAGAGAGCGACCCATCCTTGTCTGTCTCCGCTGCGCTTCCTGCGAGGCTGGCGGCGGTTGTCTCTTCTAAAATTCCCTTGACGTTGTCCCATTCTGCGTAGATTTTGCCAAGTCCGGCCTTCATTGTAATCCTGGTGGGCTGAAGACAGCCGCAACCGGTCTCGGTGTCCTCACCACAACGCTTGATTTTACTGGCGACGCGGAATACGTGGCTCCATCTTTCGTCAGCGGGTAGCGAAAGTAACTGTTTGTTGGCGGATTTGCTCATACGAAGCGCACTACACTTGATACAAACACAGCGTAGAATCTTGATAATCGTTCCTAGATATTGGTAGTAGAACACGGGTCGGGCCATTTTGATATGCCCGAAGTATCCGGGGCATTTCATATAATCCAGGCCATCTGTAGGGCAGATGACGCCGGGGTCAATCGGCCCCATCCGTGGGTCAAATAGACCGCCAATGACTGGCTTGTTATTCACATATGTTTCACGATTGGTTATTTCGGCGACGGAACCCTTTAATATTTCTTCGGGCGACATAATACTAAATTGAATGCCGATGATTTTAGAAACTGGAGTTGTCATTTTGTGAAACCTTTCGTGTTCGGTCTTCTTATATACCTAATATAATATTTAGATTGTTTTCAATTTTGTAGGAATATGTGAATTGGAATGATAATGTATGGAATCAGTGAAATGAATGAAATCAGTGAAATTAGTGAAATGCGCGAGCGGTAGCGTAGCGGGATGGAATATGGAAAAAATTGAAATGGTTTTCTGACATCAGCATATCAGCAGGCTACGTAACAAAACAATGTCACCATTTATCATCAAGAGGACCAACAAGAAGAACCGCATCCTAGGAAAGATGTCGACGTATAAGAAGCACCGAGATGACGACAATATTCCCGAGATGGATTCGGACGCAGAGAGTTCATCATCTGCGTCGTCGGTCGCGTCGTCATCCCCTGTGAATAAAAAGAGAAAGACTGCTGCGGCGAATCTGGTGGTCGGGAAAATCGCGGAAGCGCTGGCTTCATCGGTTATTGCCGCAGCAATCGCCAGCAGAAAAGGACAAAAAGGACGCGCTAGCAGAAAGTTGCGTCGCGAAGAGACCGACGAAGACGACGATGAAGACGAAGAGGAGGACGAGGACGAGACACTCGGCAGCGAGGACAGTGACGACGACGAGGACAGTGACGACGACGATGAGGACAACTACGACAGCGACGAGGACGAGGATGACTACGACAGCGACGACGACGAGGACGACGAGGACGAGGACGACGACAGTGATGACGACGACGACAGTGATGACAGCGACGGCGACAGTGAAGCCGAAATCGCGCGTCATAAGAAGCAGCAGAAGGAGATGGCGCAACAATGCGAGAAAAACAAACTCAAGCTCGCAGAAGTCAAGGCGACCATTCAATCCCTCACCGAAACAATGGCCGGCAACACGACGCTCGCAAACAACAAGTTTATGAAGAAGCAAGTGGAAGAAATGAAACAAAAGCAGCGCGACATTGAAAGCCAGCTTCGCGCGGCCGAAAAGAAGCGTGACAAGCTCAACGTCAAAGAGTTCAAAACACTTCTGCGAAAGAAGAATTCCACGAACGACCTTCGCTTCTTCCGCCGCCATATGACACCTGCTGAGCAACAGAAAGTTATCGCCGACTTGAAGCAAATCCACGCGGTCAGCATCATTCAGAAACCCTACCGACTTTCCCTTCTGGAAACCGACATCCCAATCGCATTCAAGGCCATCGCGATGCGCAAAATCAATTCGCTGCGTCATATGGAGCCGGGATGCGGTGAGTATTACAAGGTGAAGAATTGGGTCGACACCTTTATGAAAATCCCCTTCAACCGAACCAAGAATCTCCCCCTCACCATCGAAGACGGACTGGCGCGTTGTAGCGAGTTTATGGAGGCGTCCAAAACCACACTGGATACCGCCGTCTACGGACTCAATGACGCGAAGCTCCAGATTATGCAGATGGTCGGTCAATGGATTTCCAACCCTGCGGCAATGGGAAGCGCCATCGCCATCAAGGGTCCAATGGGAACCGGCAAGACGTCGCTCGTGAAGGAGGGTATCAGCAAGATTCTCGGCCGCGATTTCGCCTTCATTGCGCTGGGTGGTGCGACGGACAGCAGTTTCTTGGAGGGTCACTCCTACACTTACGAAGGCAGCACGTGGGGCAAAATCGTGGAAATCATCATCCAATGTGGTTCGATGAATCCCGTCATCTACTTTGACGAACTTGACAAAATCAGCGAGACGGCGAAAGGCGAGGAGATTGTTGGTATCCTGACGCACCTCACCGATACGAGTCAAAACTCGCAGTTCCACGACCGCTACTTTGCGGAAATCGACTTTGACTTGAGCAAGTGTCTCTTCATCTTCAGCTACAATGACGAAAGCAAAGTGAACCCCATTCTGCTTGACAGGATGTATCGCATTAACACGATGGGGTACAACAAGAAGGACAAGACGCAAATCGCGCAGAAATACCTCATCCCCAAGATTTGCGCCGAGGTGGGCTTTCGTGAAGGCGACATCGTGATTCCCGACCACGTCATCGAGCACATCGTGGAGAATTATACGGAGAGAGAAGAAGGGGTCCGCAATCTGAAGCGCTGCCTGGAAGTCGTTCATCGCAAGTTGAACTTGTATCGTCTCATCAAGCCCGACACGCCGCTGTTTGAGAAGGAGATGTCGCTGAAGGTCGCATTCCCATTTTCGGTGACAAACGAAGTGGTGGACAAGTTGGTGAAGCAGGCCAGTGAAGACAAGCGGATGAATTTGAGTTTGTATTTGTAAAAAGGTGCGGGGGGGTGTGGTGTAGGTGTGTGGTGGTGTTAGGGGGGTGTGTGTGTTACTAACCTTTTTTTTATATAATAAATATATAAATCATACGATAAATGTCCGCTAGGGGTGGTGTATCTTCTCCACGAAGTAAATCTCCTACCCAAGGTAAAGGTGACTCTCCACGAAGTAAATCTCATACCCAAGGTAAAGGTGACTCTCCACGAAGTAAATCTCCTACCCAAGGTAAAGGTGACTCTCCACGAAGTAAATCTCCTACCCAAGGTAAATGTGACTCTCCACGAAGTAAATCTCCTACCCAAGGTAAATGTGACTCTCATTTCAAGCCACTACCGCTACCCAAAGCAAATGCTGATAAACCAAAATATCAAACAAAAATAACAAGTTTAGAAGAACATTTATTACATCACACTGAACTGCTTCCAACACTTAGTACAACTAGGATAATAGCATCAAAGCCAACAATTATTCCTAATACATCACAAGATAATTTTCACTTCACCACAGTCAAAGGACACGGTGACAGTTGCCACGCTATATTGGTTTACGTAAGAAAAAATGACAAAGGGCAAAATACTGTGTATTATTATGACCCTGCTGGTAAACCAAGTAAAGTCCCCCATACATTTAAAATTAACGGTAGTAAAGACTCAGTACAAATTAATCCAGATATGTGTCCTGATAAAGGAATCAACCCGGAAGGGTATTGTGCGTTGTGGTCTATCGTGGTTGTGATATTATGGGACCGTGCCTCCGGGTCAACGTTTGGTGAAAAAATGAGTATTTTACAAGAATTTAACTCAAAAATTACTGGCACCAAAAAAAAAGTTCCAGGTCTAAGAAAATGGTTCATAGCAACGATATATCATCTTCTTATGAAGAATCGTGATTACACTCGTGAAGTAACAAAAGAATTTATAGACGCGGTATGGGAGCATATTCAGTTGGTATTGAATTATGACGATTCTTCGGAGGTCAAGGTACACGTCGTTAAAATTGCGAAACTTATAGAAGAGTTTGACAAACATAAAGAAGATATAAAAAAGAAGGGACTTAGTGGAGATGAAGAGAAAATCGAAATTGAACGTAATACCATCGAGTTGGACAAAGCGGTTGATACGTATATTAAGAGTATTATGAGTGGGTCTGGTGCTGCTGCTGGTGCTGCTGCTGGTGCTGCTGGTGCTGCTGATGTTGATGATGCTGCTGATGATGATGGTGCTGTTGCTGATAGTGATGGTCCTAAGGCTGGTGCGGTTGATTCTACTTCCGCCGATGGCGGTGGTCTACGTCGGGCGCGTTCTCTACGACGTAAAAATAAAATGTATCGGTCTAAGAAACTAAGAAAAAAACGACGAACGGTGACTCGGCGTAGTAAGCGAAACTATCGGAAATAAAAATCTTACCTTGCTTACCGTGTCGTCGTCGCCGTCGTCATCACGTCGTCGTCGTGATTAGGATTCCATCGCGTCCGCGTTTTGCGCTGCGTCGTGTGCCTGTTGTTGTGTGTAATACCACATTTGCGCTTCCTCCCATTCAAATCCGCGAATTGCTTCCGGTGTAAGAATGCGGTCTTCAAATTCTTTCGTGACGTCGTATCTTGCCACTTCTGTTTCTTCGATTCGGGAGTTCGCGGTCGTCGTCGTCGTCGTCGTGACAATAAATTGTGCCGCGGGTGATTCGGATTCGGATTCGATGTCGGTGATGAGGGTCATCCGCGGCCATTTCAGTGGTGTAATGTGAAACTTGTATTCGGTCGTCACCTCCGCCGCCGCATCATCGCCCATCTCTTGCGCTTGCGCCCAACAGTAATGCGTCACGCGCCACCATTCCGACGCGGCAAACTCGAGGAGCGCGTGTTCGCGGCAAGTGCGAATAAATGCGCGGCATTGTTCAGCGTGATGAATAACCCGCCCAACCAGTGTTTCGGCTTCCGTCTTGAATGCGAGAATGTGTTGATTGCGTAGTGCTGCCAAAATGTCGTTGACCTGTTTCAAAATTTGATGACGTTGTGTTTTGTATTCTTCTTTTTGTTTGCCGATGAGTTCGCGCAAATAGACCACATCCGGGTTATCTTCCGGCGAGCTGACTTCAACAAATCCGCCTCCGAATTCTTCAAACACGGAAGGAGGTAGACTCTTGAGAAGATTGAGAAGTTCGACCTTGATGCGCCCGATGTTCGTGTTTTTCATTTGTTTGGCATTCACGAGCATCTTGCGTAATTCCTCCAATTTGTCAAGACATTCGCGTATGCGGGCTTCGTGTTCGGTCAGGGCGCATCCGCCGCCGCCGGCGGTGTGGGAGCTTGAGCCAATCAATTCACACACCAGTCGCTTGTGGCTGGCCACGCATTCGTGAGCCAGCGCATTTTGTCCCGGGCGGCCGATTGGATTGAACGCAACATTCGCAGATGGTTGATTCAAATCGCAATGAAGTTCGCGGTAGAACTCATAATCGATGAGGTCCGTTATTTCTTGAATATATTTCTTGAGTTCCTTTGCTCCGTTTACAGATTTTGTGAACGTTGTCATTGTAGTGTCGTGTCGTGTCGTGTCTTTGCTTTCGCTACCATCTGTCTTCCTCTTGGAAAGGTATTTCAATTTTTTCACATTGCGTTGAATATGAACGCGATGTGAACAAAACTCGGGACGGCCCGGCCGGTGACCTTAGACCCCCGAATCAGATGTGCGGTTTCCACCGCGAGTATTCAAGTAGTTGATTTGCTCGGGGGTCATACACACACAACCGGTGCTAGACGAATAAGGCGCTGGGCAGCATTCGGGTTTAAATTTATTCTTGGCAAAGAGGACCATCTCGCCGTTCTTCAGGGGCTCATCCGCGGTATACGCGCTTCCAGTATTGTTGATGATACCATAACCGAATTCGGACGCATAGGTGTTCGCTTTGGTCACCCACATTCCGGCTACATCTCCATTCTGAACCTCATTGATATCCGAACCCATTAGGGCCAACCCTTCCTTGCCCGCGGTGACGGGAATCTTCTCCACAAACGGCTCCGCGCCGCCGCTGCCGCCGCCCATCATACCTGCGAGTTGATTGAAACCCGTCGTAAAATCGGTCGGCAGTCCGGCAAGCATTCCTTCTTTTACCGGAGTGCCGGTCGCCTTAATGATATCGGGTAACTTCTGCGCATTGGCCATCATTTCAGCCGCATCCTCGGCGGCTTTCTTCTTGGACGCAGCAGAACCAGGTTGTCCTACATCTTTATTATCAATACCTTCCTTTATCGAGGCGCCATTACGCCCCATCAGGTATGTAAATACCGGGTATCGGCAACAACCGCACATCAGGTTTGCGCCGATAAACAGGGAAACAAGGACAAGTAGAATAAGTTTGTAGTTCATTTGTATTGTTTTATAAAACAAATATCGCTGGATGGGTGATTATAATAAAACCATAGATAATTATTATTATCCGTTTGGGTTTTCGCGTATCTCTAAATACTACGGCGCAGGAATGCGGCTTGTTCGTTGTCGCGTAATCTGACGCGATACAATTCCCAACATAATAAGTGGAATCGCGATCGTCAGAAAAACCGCAATCGCCGCAATGGCGAGCACCCAACCTACAAAAGGGATATACCATAACACAATAATAACAATAACCATCACCACCAATATGATAATCATCATTTCATATACGGACCCGATGAGAGAATAAAACGACCAGAGTACACCGACAAATGTGAGCAAGAATGTTGCTAATATACCTTTTATTTTCTCGAAGAAATCGACCATTTTAATCAACATCGTTTGGACCGGGATAATAATGTTTTGGATACGGTAAAAAACGGACAAAAATATATTCTTGAGGGCATCGCGCATACGGTTGAATAACAGGCGTAATCTCTCAATCACCTCCAGGATATTCTTGAAGACGCCCATTACGACATTGAAAATGACATAGACCATACTCATTGGACGGTCAAATACACCTTTTGTGGTATTTGCGCTACATTCCATAAAATTCTGTTTGGTGTATTCCAATGGACTGACCCCATCAGGCGCATTAATCCACCCCGCAAATGGCATAACATCTGGGCGGCATCTGTATTCCGGCCAATCGCGCTTGACTTCGAGCAGCTTATTCTGTATTTGAAAGTATGTAACTGCCGACATAAACAAAAAGACGACGACGCATACTTTAATAATATCAATGCCATATCGTCCAGTAAAAGTTTTGTCCCCGTATAAATAGTTCACTCGGTCAATGAGAGGCTGTTTTTTGATTTTTTCTAGTTTTTCGTCGTATCCGGCCGTCCCTTGCTTCGCATAATCTTTTAGTGATGAAAATAACGATTTACGAACAGTTTCAGACCCTTTACTGAATGCTTTATCTCCGAGTTTTTTAGATATAAACCCTAAATCTACTAGATAGTCATTTGCTGTGGATATTATAAAGGATAATATAGTATCCGTCATAACTATATTCAGATATATTTTACTTATATTTGAATATCGCCCTGTTGCCCAGCGCTGCCCGGCGGATTTCGCGGCTCCGCGGCTTCACTACGCTCCTCCGCTGCTCCGCTGCTCCGTTACGATAGAAACGACAGATTCCTATTCATCTGCCCCGGCATTCCGTGTCCGAACATCACCATATAAATAAGAACAAATGCGCCAATCACGATGGACCGGTCTTCCGCCACGAGTGCGGGCTGATTGAATACGTATCGCATCATCAGATAAATGGCGATACCAATCATCGCGGAATGCGCGAACATTACGACACCGCGTTCATAACCCATCTTTTTCGTGTCTGTGTTCTTATTATACTACTACGTTAGATGATATTATTTCCTCCCGAGAGACCTGACCATCTGCCCGAATATACCTCCCCACAAAGTCTTCATCACCATAAGTGCGCTCGACATAACAAACATCAGCGTCGCGAAAATACCGGCGAGTTTATTGACTAAATCTCTCATCGCGATAATAATACGTTGAAAACCGATGATGATATTATTGAAAATCCCGAAGATGTTCTTCACAATCCCCATAATTTTATCACGCAGACCGCCGATGAATCCGCGAATGCTTTCCGTATCTTTGACGATTTTGGTCGCAACCGACCCCACCAATGAAATAACGTGATTCAGTGGCATCATCAGGTAGTCCATATAGCTGCTCTGAGTGGTCTGAATACACTGCATAAAATTGTCACCTACATCGTGTCCAAATAGTTTCGCAAATGGCATAACTGCTGGACTACATCGATAGAGCGGCCAATTGTCTTGTACTTTTTTCATTCCAATTGCTAAAATATTGGATAAATAAAGCCCAATAAAAATGACAATAATAAAAATTGTAAATGCGATATCTGTTGATTTCATATTTGACGACTACGTTTTGCGTCTTCCGTTATATTACCCTCATATAATATCTCATCAGAGGCTATCGCATTACGACAATACCTTACGCAACACCTTCTTAATATTGTAGGCAACCATACTTGTGAGTGATTGGTCGTGGCGAGGGCGGCGGTGAGACCGGCGGTGGCGCGCCGTCGCGTGACTGAATCGCACCTTTTTGCGCCCTCCTTTCTGTGTCGCATATGCGTCATTTATGCTATTGGATTGTGCTTGATTATGAAGTGCGGTGAAATTGGCGTTTTGTGCTCCGGCGCATTGGGGGCCAGCAGAGCAGGTTGACCCGACTTGTGGGATGACGATTGAGCCGCCGGTCTGTTTCTCCTTCGCAATATATCGGCGACCTTTGTATGTGCGAATAAATGATTTGCGACCCTTGCGACGACTGCGGCTACGGCCTCCTGATAGTGTATTGACCGCATTTAATTGTCCCTGTTGCGCCTTGACGCCCTCCATCGTGGCTTGCGGTGTCGCAATATTCGCCGGGACTTGGATATTCGCCGCGTCATAACTTGGTGCTTGTGGTGCTGCTTGAATATTGAGAGGCATAGCGTGTGTGTGTGCGTGCGTGTATATATAACAATTATAAAATAAACATCGGGGGGTGAGTTCGCGTTTGAATACGGTCTAAATACTGTGCGTGTAATATATACATTCATTCATTCATTCAATATGGACCCCGACCAACGTATTCATCTTCAAAAACTCATAGAAGCCAACGGAACCGAAGACCATACCGAGGTTATACGCCGCGTCAAACATAGCTCACAAATTCACCAGGATGTCACGACAATGATACAACTCAAACGCGATTACGGGCGTTTAGCCAAATCCAACCCTAAACAATTTGACGCGATGTGCGTGTCTCGTTGCGCCTTTCTCTTTACGTATTACACGGATATATACAACCGTCTGAAATCGGGGGAGATTGACCTAAACCTGATGATGCAAATGATTCGCGTCCTCCGAGAGATTGAGGACGGGAAGCTGGACCAGCACGAGGGGTCGTTTAAGGTTGGTAAAATCCTGAAGAGTATTTACGTGGATAGTGCTTTGAAGCGGTCGGAGAATTTAGACGCGGAGCAGGCGGCGAAAGAGAAACGCGCCGCGACGAAGGCGGCGAAGACATCCCGACCTGCGATTCCAGAGAAGAAGTTGACCTGGGCGGAGTTCAAGGCCGCGCAGCAATCGACAGCTAGGGAGACCGCGCCGGGTTCATAAATAGAATATACCCATTGAGGTAGGTCGCAAATGACACCCACACGAGATAGGGGACGAGTAAATACGCCGCAAGACGGGACACCGGATAAAACGCGCGGATATTCAGGGCGATGAACGCGAGCATTCCGAGAATCACGACGAAACTAAGGTCGGCGCGCTGAAAACGGAAGAAAATCTGAGACCACGAGATATTTAGGACCCACGCCGCGCAATAGTAGAGAAACGCGGTGGAACGGACAGCGGCGCTGATGGTCGTTCTAGTGGCCGAGAGAAATACCACGCCCGACGCAATAATAAGTATATACAAAATCGTCCACGCGATGGGGAAGACCCAACTGGGCGGGGTGAGGGGGGATTGATTGAGGGATTTATACCAGGACGAGGATGCCGAGGCGTCGGAGTTCATTACGAATGAATAGTAATATATTAGGATTAGAATATTACCTACAAACAAGTATAAAATTGAATGCGTATTTTGTATATGAATTACAACATACACAATGCCTCCCAAGTTCAAAATCAAGCCGTCCTATGCCCCTCGTCCCGGCTCTGCTGTCTCCGCTGCCGCCTCCGCAGCCCCTCGTCCCGCCTCCGCAGCCGCCTCCGCAGCCCCTCGCCCCGGCGCCGGTCGTCGCACCCTCGTCATCGTAGAATCCCCCGCCAAGTGTCAGAAAATCGAGGGATACCTCGGCAAAGACAAGTATATGTGTCTCGCCAGTTTCGGGCATATCCGAGAGATTGCGGACGGTCTTAAATCCATCGACGTCGACCGTGAATTCGCGATTAAGTTCGCGATTATGTCGTCCAAGCAGGCCCAAGTCGCGAAACTCCGCGCCGCCATCGCCGACGCCAGCGAAGTCATCCTCGCAACAGACGACGACCGTGAAGGCGAGGCTATCGCCTGGCATTTGTGCCAAGTATTCCATCTCTCGGTAGAAACGACCAAGCGTATTATATTCCACGAAATCACAGAACCCGCGCTTAAGGCCGCCGTCGCCGCCCCCCGCACCATCAATATGTCTCTCGTGCTCGCCCAGCAAGCGCGTCAAGTGCTTGACCTCATTGTAGGTTATAAAATATCTCCTGTATTATGGACCTATGTAGCACACACCAATCTCTCGGCGGGGCGGTGTCAGACTCCTGCGCTGCGGCTCGTCTATGAGAATTATAAAGAAATAGAAGCCTCGAAGGCGACGATGGTGTATACGGTCTCGGGTATCTTCACCAAACTTAATCTTACATTCCATCTCTCGCAAGAAATAGAATCCGCGGGGGATTCGTCCACCGGGGATTCGTCCGGAGAAGAAACTCTCGAGAGATTTATCCGGGAAACAGCGGCGGCGCCAGATACGGGGTTTCGTGCGACGGTAGGCGGACCCGCGAAAAAGACGACCAAGCCGCCACCGCGCCCTTATTCAACGAGCACGCTTCAGCAGGCCGCAAGCAACGACCTTCATCTCTCGCCGAAGGATACAATGTCGGTGGCGCAGAAGTTATATGAGGGAGGGTATATTACCTATATGAGAACAGATAGCCGGGTATATTCGGCGGAATTTGTGGCGAAAGCGTGTGAATATATTCGGAAACGGTTCGGGGGGGAGGGCACTACGGCGGAGGACCTTATTGGAAATCTCTCGGGCGTGTCTAGCGGTGGTGGTCCCGCCGCCGCCGCTGCCACCGCCGCGGCCCACGAAGCCATCCGCCCCACAGATATCTCTCGAACTTTACTTCCACAATCTTGTCATCCGAGAGAACACCGGCTGTATTCCTTGATTCATCGTAATACATTGGAAAGTTTAATGGCGCCGGCAATATGCCAATCTCTCGCGATGGCGATTTCATCCCCGGTCAAGGTCGCGGGCGCACCGACTGCGTGCGAATACAGATACACAGCAGAACAAGTTATAAAACCAGGTTGGAAACTCGTAGCGGGTGGATATGACAAGGAAGCGATGGAGTATACATATTTTGCATCTCTCGTCGCGTCTGCGTCCGCCGCACCCCCCGCGATGCCCTTCAAACGTATTATGACCAAGTGTTCCTTGCGAAATACAAAGTCGCATTATACAGAGTCAGGTCTCGTCCAGATGCTTGAGAAAATGGGGATTGGCCGACCGTCCACCTTTTCCAGTCTCATTGATAAAATCCAGGAGCGCGGATATGTCAAACTCAAGGACGTCCCGGGAAAGTCCATCGAGTGCCGCGAGTTCGTGATAACCAAGAATAGCGGCCCGGCGGTCGCCTCGGTAGAATCAAAAACAGAAGTTCGAGAGATGGGCGGAGAGTCCAGGAAACTCGTTATCCAGCCTCTCGGAATCATCGTGATTGAATTCCTCCTCGCGCACTTTGCGCCCCTCTTTGAATATGAGTTCACGAAGAATATGGAGAACCAACTCGATGAAATCGCAACAGGTGGAATGGTATGGCACGAACTCTGTTATAAAGGGTGGTTTGAGGTCGCCGCGCAATTACAGGAACTTAAAGAGCGCGGTGTCGTGAAGGAGGAAATACAAATCGATGACCGACATTCGTATATTATGGGGAAGAACGGGCCGGTGATTCGGTGTCGCGTGACAGACGCGGACGCGGACAGCTCATCGGGCGCAGACACGGATGCGGACGACGCGGACACGGACGACGACGCAAGCGTCGGGCGGACCCCTAACGTCGCAGAAAAGAAACCGAAATTCATATTTAAAAGTGTGCGTCCGAACCTAGAGTATGCTAAAATACAGCGCGGGGAGTATTCACTCACGTATATGCTCGGCGAGGCTGACGCCGACGTAAAGGAAGGCGGAGCCGTAGCCAGAGCCGGGACCGCCGTCTCTATCGCCGGAGGTGGACGCCTTATGGGTCAATACCAAGGCCAGGATGTTGTTACTAAAAGCGGGAAATATGGCGCATATGTCGTATGGGGCAGTATGAATCTCTCGTTGAAGCCGTTGTTGGGGGGCGGTGGGCGTGGCGGCGGTAAAACCGAGTTTGACCTGACATTACAAGACGTGATTGCGTTTATACAAAAGTCTACTGGTGGCGGCGGCGGAGGTGGCGAAGCGGGAGAAGCGGGAGAAGCGGCGAGCACGGGCACGACGACACCATTCCAAGGACAAATCCTGCGCACAATTGACGAAAATACAACAATAAGATATGGAAGATATGGGCCGTATATCTTTCATAAAACACAGAAAATGACGAAACCGGCGTTCGTCGCGCTAAAAGGGTTTCCGGAAGCCCACGGGAATTATATCACGTGTGAGGCGGCGAAGATACACGAGTGGATTGCCACTGATGCGGCTGCGCCGGCGAAACCGAAACCGAAGTTTGGATTCTTCAAGAAGAAGTGAAATTCTTTACTACCTACGGCGGGTGTTGCGGGACTTGCGGGACTTGCGAGCGTTGCGAGCCTTGGATGAACGACGACGACGGGCGGTGGGACGCTTTTGGGAACGACGGCGGCCGGCTGACTTATTTTCAGGATATTTTAGAATATACCTTTCGCACAGTAGTAATTTATTCCATCTCGGTTCTTCATTCTCCGGAAACGTAATATCAATGTCGTCATGAGCTCCTTTATCCACTAGTGATGCATATTTTGCGGCATCATCGGTCCAACGTATTTTTCTGTCAAAGTTTTTACAATAACTTTGACAAAGTTTATATCCTTCTTCTGTAGGCTTCTCAATAGTAAACATTTCCATTGTTATTATACATTTATTAAGATAAAAGATTTCCTCCCACTACAAGAAATAATCCCAAACGCGTTGAATCCCATCCTCCAGTCCAACCGCACACGAGAACCCAAATAATTCTTGCGCCTTTGTAATCACGGGTCGGCGGCACATCGGGTCGTCCTGGGTCCTCGGCAAGTATGTAACTTCAAACGCGGCACTCCTATCGTCGTCACCGTCGCTACCGCTACCACTACCGCCCGCACCCCGCCTCTCCAACACCCGCCTAAACACCTCCACCAACTGGTTCATCGTGAATTCGCAATCCGGGTTACCGATATTCACAGGACCAACATCACCTACACTCGTCTCCGCTGCGCCCATAAACGCCACCAACGCGCGCACGGTATCATCCACGTAACAAAACGACCTGGTCTGCGTCCCATCCCCATAAATCGTTATCGGCTCACCACGCTTAATCTGCCGGATGAAATTGGTGATGACCCGCCCGTCATCGATGTCCATCCGCGGGCCGTATGTATTGAATAACCGCGCGACTTTCAGGTCTAAATCCGGGAATCGTTTCTGGTATTCGTAGATTAACGTCTCGGCCACACGCTTTCCTTCATCATAACAAGAACGTTCCCCTACAGTATTCACGTTACCATAATAGGTCTCGGGCTGAGGGTGGACGAGGGGGTCGCCGTAAACCTCGCTCGTAGACGTAAACAACATTTTACAATTGTATAATACGCAATAGTCCAAGACGCGCTGGGTGCCGTTGATAGATGTCAAGAGGGTTTCCATCGAGTATTTTTTATATTTCTCGGGAGACGCGATGGACGCGAGGTGGTAGATTTCGTCGATGTCCTCTTCTCCGAATAGGGTGGGGTCGATGGGTTTCGTGATATCGTAGTTAATAAACCGAAACCGCGGATTACAGTCGCCCATTATATCGGCTAGATTCTCCAGATGCCCAGTGATGAGATTATCCACGCAAATCACGTAATTATCGGGGGATTGCGATAGAAGATGAATACATAAGTTGGAACCGATGAAACCGGCGCCGCCAGTTACGAGAATCGTTCTCCGCGTCGTTGTCATCGTCGTCGTCGTCGTCGTCATCGCTGTATTACATATCGCAATTATTATCTAAATAGAATATAACCGAATCAGCCATCAGACATCAGACATTAGACATCAGAAATGGATAAACTCGCCGGCCCCAATGACCTGGTTCCATCCTTTAAGATATTCTCAATGCTGATTATTATCACGATTGTCATCAAAATGATATTCCAGTATAGTTATAATGAAAATGCCGCGCCCTCATTTAGCGATGTGAATAGTCTCACAGACGTATCTCTCATCAAGGATGAAATCAAGAAGAAAGACTCGTCGGACCTAAAAAACCAAGTGACGGTATACTTCAAGTCATATATCTTCTACTACTTGACACTCCTATGGACCGTGTGCCTTATGATTACGATTGTATCCATCACACTGAATAAATACGACGTGAATAAACCGGGATGTATCGCGAAGATGAGTATGCTCAATATGGTCCCGATTACGATGTTTATGGGGCTGCTAGGATGGATTATTTATCAGAATACGGTATACTATAATAAAATCAATTCGGGACACGTGGCGGAATCCTATGTTACATTTGACACCGCGGTGAATATCCTGTTATTGGTCCAGGCGGGGATTATGTATGCGTATATCAATCAACAAATGCTGTGCTCGTCGGAGATGGGGCAGTATAGCGAGGCGATGTCGAAATATGGGCCGTATATCGCGGCGTTTGTCGCGCTTCTGGCGGGCGGGTGTATGACACTGAATGAAATCATATTGCGGTTCTTTACGACGGATGGGTGATTTTGTCATTACATCACCGACCTAATATACATATACATCCAACACAATATAAAGGTGAACCACGTGAGATAATATACGCCCACCGAAAAGAAAAGTGATACACAATGAAACTAATAGTTATTTGTGGAGGGGGCGGTAAAACCACATTAACGCAAAAATATCCACATTTATTTTTAGACATAGATGACTTTGTATGGTCATCTTACAATACTGAATATCACGACCAATTACGAGACGCAATCGCAGTAGAAAATATGAATACAATAAGTAACATATATAAAACCATTATGGTAAACGGTCGTCATTATTTACAGACACAACCTAAAATAATTTTGGGCCACAATCCAATATATTCTGAATGGATTGGCGTTGAATTATTAATTCAAATGAAACCCTCTATAAACTTACACGAATCAAATATAAAAGGTAGGACTCCCGAACTACAAAGAATTGCTTTGCGGAATTGGGCAGAGTTGAGTAATGCTATTATATATGATGACTGGAAAAGCTTCAAAACTTTAATCTTTACATCTTTTATCATTCAAACCCCCCAGTAACCCCTCCTCCCCCATACCCGATTTATTAAGGTTTTGATTATGCGAAATGACCCTGCTCATCGCCCGCTTATCACGCCAGATATCGCCCCACATCCTAGGCCAGTTTCGCCCCCATTCTGGAGTCGGATTCGCCCTCATCCAGATCAAGATTCTGCTAGGTTTTGATGATGCGAAAATGGCCGCTCCGCCGGCCTTGGAGCATCATCAAAAAAACTTATAGGTCAACCCACACCCCGTTTCATTTTCCCACACCCCCGATATTTTAATTATAAAGTGCTGAAACTGCGGTTTGTCGTAATGGCGCATATCATTTTTCCATACACTAATTACACCGCTGCGTAATTGTTGTATGATATCTCCAGCCGGTGTGCTAGTATTACCCGACGCCGACGACGACGCGCTCAATCGTATCCATTTATCTACTATACTTGCTTCAATCGTCTGAAAAATAGAAAGCATCATCCGATTATGGTCGTGATTTGGGTCAAATTGACAGTTATAGATATTACTATTATAGTTCTGGTCGTTTTGTCGGACAAACAACTCAAACTGTAGATAGATTCCGTTCATTATGAAATCCTTGGTAGAGTAGGTTATTCTATTAAATGTGCTATTGGGAATATGGATATTCGGCTTTGTTTCAGTGAAGTACACCTGCGAGCATTTATATTCGCCAGGAGTAATGACTACGTTCATTGTGTCGGCTCTAGTATATTAGATAAACTTATCGGTTTAAGCGAATTATTCTCTCGCGATATTTTAGTAGACACACACACACACACACACACACACACACACACACACACACATACAGACACAATGAAATACCGTATTACGAATTATACGCGTAAACGCGCCACCCAAATCGGCGTCGTTGTGAAACCTTCCACAAACCCCGCGAAGAAAATAGACGTTTTCCGTAAATCGCGCAAAATCGCCAGTGTCGGCGCAGCAGGTATGAACGATTTTCCAACATATATTCGCACCCGAGGGCTCGCCTACGCTAAAACACGTCGCCGTCTTTATAAAATGCGTCACGAACGCGACCGTCACACCAAATGGACGAATGGATGGCTGGCGGATAAATTACTCTGGTAGAAACAGGTATAAACCAACATTTCGAATACATACTACTTATCATGAAGTTCTTCGATACACATTTCAGTGAATATGTCAAAAAGGTAGAAGAATATTCACTTCACCCCGTCATTAAAAAGGCATTCACTACATTCCCGCCAAATATCCAATCCTTACCGAGTATGATAATATACGGCCCGAGTGGGGTAGGAAAGTATAGCCACGCATTGTATATGATTTCGCGTTATAGCCCGTCTCAATTAAAATACGAGAAACGCATCGCCGTAGCCTACAACAAGGACACCTTTTTCATCAAAATCAGCGACTGTCATTTTGAAGTGGATATGTCGCTCCTCGGATGTAACTCCAAGCATTTATGGAATGAAATCTATAACCAAATCCAGGATATCGTGAGTTCGCGACCGAATACCGCCGCATTCGTTATGTGTAAAAATTTCCATAAAATACATAGCGAGCTATTGGAAACGTTTTATAGTTATATGATGGATAATCTCAAGTTCATTATTATATCCGACCACGTGAGTTTTCTCCCCGATAATATACTTCAGCGGTGTAAAATGATTCCGTTCAAACGACCTACTGCGATGATGTATAACAAGTGTTTGTTTCCATCGTCGTCATCGGGAGCAGGCGCGGGCACGGCGACGACGACGGCCCGAAAACAACAGACCACCACCCCGTCGTTCTCATCAACATCGGCAATCGTCGCCATAAAAGAAACTCCCATTCGTTTAACGAATAAATTTCGTTTGGAAACCATAACCAATATCAAGGCATTGAAATCCAATATGACGGAACTCACAGAGCCCCACGAGAATATATGTAATTGTATCGTGGATATTATTATCTCGCCGGACGCGCAATTGAAATACGACGCGCTGAGAGAACGACTCTATGACATTCTAACCTATGATATCAATATCCAAGAATGTGTGTGGTTCATTCTTCGTCGTTTATTACAAGAGGGGTCGCTTTTGCCAGAAATGATGGACGATATTATGATACGGACGTATACATTTTTTCAGTATTTCAATAATAATTACCGCCCGATATACCATTTAGAGAATTTCGTCTTATTATTAGTATGTAAGATACACGGTTACGCGCATCAATTTCCATCCAATGTCTAGTTATCCATTCCCCGAAGCCATTCAATCTTCATTACATACACTGGGATTTGCGGATGGAGTCGCGCCGTCATCTATCAAAGAATTAAATAAGCGGTATCATTTGCTTGCGTTGAAACACCACCCGGATAAGGCAGGAAGCGGCGATTCCATCGAAGCTAGCGCCACCGCTACCGCTACCGAGAGATTCAAAGAAATCAATGACGCACATAAACGCGTCAAGGACTATTTTTATTCAAGTGACGCGGATATCAAAGACGCCGAAACAGGTTATGATAGTATTCTTCAACTCTTCATCCAGACGATTCTTGTCAAAATGACATCGACGGCGACGGCGACGGCGACGGCGGGCGCAACCGACGCGTCAGCAATCCAATCTCTCATTCATATGATTATAACCAAGGGAATCCAATCGGGAATCACAATGTTTCGTAATATGGAGAAGCATTCGTGTATTACAATCTATGACCTTCTCTCAAAGAATCAGGACCTATTTGGCATCTCTCGAGAGATGATGGATGAACTCTCGCGCATCGTGGAAGAAAAGACCGGCGAAGACCTTGTTGTTCGTCTGAATCCATCTCTGCTGGATATGTTATTGGACCGGGTCTATATTCTTCAAGAAAACGGGCACTCGTATTATATTCCGCTATGGCATAGCGAGCTTCATTTCAAGAAGGCCGGTGCGGCGGCGGCGGCGGCGGCGGCGGGTGCGGGTGCGGGCGACGCTCTCGAACACGACCACGAAGTGATTGTATTATGCGACCCTGAACTCCCTGAAAATGTCAACATTGATGATGATAATAATCTCTTCATTTCTCTCGACGTGGATATTCGCGAACTATTTGTCAAGCAGATAGTGCCTGTATATATCAATGACGAAGTAAAGTCGCACGGACTTGTCTATTATTTACACGCGTGTGATGTGAATCTAAGGTCATCTACGCGGCAATGCGTATTACTTCACGGAAGTGTGGGAGTTGCGAAGTGTAATACCCATAGTAAAGATATTTATAACGTTGGACAACGCGCGAATGTATACGCGAATATACGACTTACGCTATAAAATTGATTGTATATTATATATATTATGTATATTACATACAATGACGACTCCGACGACTACGTCTCCCGGCACTCCGACTCCGGCTCCCGGCACTCACACTACGTCTCCCGGCACTCCGCCTCCGGCTCCCGGCACTCACACTACGTGCTCGTTCTCTGAATTGTCATTACAACTCACACGTTCATTAACCAAGGATGAAAAGAAAAACGCAGGCATATTCTTCACACCACCATCGTGTATCCAGCGTATTGTCGCGCTATTACGGGGTGTCTCGGTAACGATAGACTCTATCCTGGAACCGTCGTGTGGCTCGGGTGAATTTATTACGGCAATGATGCGCGAATACCCCGACGCGAATATAACCGGAGTAGAATTTCATCCCCTCATATATGAAGCAGTATTGAAGAAATTCGCGGGCACGGGCACGCATGCGGTGCGCATCCAACACGGAGATTTCTTGAAATACGACCACACTGGCCCTTCCCCCGATCTCATCATAGGCAACCCGCCTTATTTCGTAATTAAGAGAGAAGAAGTCGCGGCTGAATACTACCCCTACTTTGATGGACGTCCTAACATCTTTGTCCTATTTATTATGAAGTGCGCGCAAATACTTCGTGCGGGCGGGGTGCTGTGTTTCGTGCTTCCTTCTAGCTTTATGAATTCGCAGTATTATGACAAGACACGCAAATATATTGTGCGCCATTTCACGATTCTTCATATCACTCGGTGTGACGACAGTAATGTCAGCGACGCGTATTTGGATACGGCGCAAGATACGATAATACTGATTCTACGAAAGAACGACCACAACGGCACTGCGGGGGGTGGCGGCGGCGGCGGTGGCGGTGGCGTATTTGAAAAATCTGGCGCGACAATCTTCACAGATAATCTCCCTCGGTTAACATCGCTATATGTGGGGGCTCGGTCATTACACGACCTCGGATTCAAAGTCAATATTGGAACCGTCGTTTGGAACCAGTGTAAGAATATCCTCACAGACGACCCCACGAAAACCCGTTTGGTCTATAGTTCGAATATTGTAGACGGGAAGTTCGTTGATAAAACCTATAAAAACCCGCAAAAAAAAGCGTTTATCGACCGGCCTGGCATCCGGACGCCGATGATTGTCCTGAACCGTGGGTATGGGGTGGGTGAATATAAGTTTGCGTATTGTCTTCTTATGCCAGACGCGTCGTCGTCGTCATCCGCGGGGTACCTAATTGAGAATCACCTGATTTGTATTACGCACAATTGCGGTAGTGGCGACACACATTCACTCGCCGCATTCCATCGCGTCATTCGGTCATTTAATGACCCGCGCACCCAAGAGTTCATTTCGTGTTATTGTGGGAATAGCGCGATTAATTCCACTGAATTGAGTCATATGCTTCCGATTTACGAGATTTGAAACGCGGGGAATGCGATTCCATTCCCGTTCTTCCAGCGAAGAAGAACATTGATTTTTTTACCCGACTCTGTTTCGCACTCGTAGCGCGATTTCGCGGGGTTTTTGATACACGAAACAATATTGTAATCGGCGGGGTCTACACGCTGTAGGGTGATTACGGGAGCGGACGCCGCCGCCGCCGCGGGCTGAAACAGCATATACGTTTTTCCGTCTTGTGATTCACGGAGATACCGCGTGAGTTTCACGATGTCGAGGTCGTGTTCGGATATAAACGCGCGAATGCTTTCAGTGGAGACTTTCTTACACAACTCGTAAAACGCGATATCATCCGCCGCGTTTGTGAATTGGCTGCTATTGGCACACCCGGCATAATACTTGTCCTGTAACTCTTTCACGCACACTGGCGCGTTATTGTGGATTTGTTTCAGCCAGTCTGCGCGGTTAGGTATCGCCGACGATGCGCCCGCCGCAGCGATAATCATCAAATACTTGTCATAGAAGTATTCTTCATACGACGCCGATAAATACTGGCTGGGCTTCATTGGGGACACAAATTGCGGAGTGTCGCTTACTTTCGCCGCGTTGAATTTGAATTCTACATTACACACAGACGCCGCTGTGGTGGTCGTCGCCGTGTCGCCGTCTGCGAAGAATTTGACAGAGAAGTCGTAGTTGTGTCCGCGTCCCGCTGTGTGAATACACTCCACACGTGAATACCCCGCCGAGCATTCGTGAAGAAACCCATCCACGGCGGTCTTCAATGCGCGCCACCTTTCTGTGCGATAATATGTCGCGGGAACACAGTCATTGATGATTGCGCCGATAATCGTCTCGCGCATTTTGTTGTTTTTGTCGTTTTGGTGACGCCCGGTACCGCTGCCATCGGCGGTGGCTTCCGTGAATACGTGTGAACTTACTGCTGCGAGACGCTGTCCTAAATAGTTGAATGGAAATAATAGAACGGATTTTCCGTTTTGGGCCTTGATGGAATGCGCTAGCATAATGAATGGAATGGAATGGAATGGACTCTATAAATGTAATAGCACTTCAATTTTATTACATTTACGCAAAAAAAATGAAATCACCTAGGTTTCATTGTGTTAGTTATTTTTTATATACACAGCGCGCGCGCGCTAGACATACCTGTATAAATCATTGTATCGAATATTAGCCTATGTCTTTAGACCTTAGACTTTACGGACAATCTTCTTCTTGGATGCCGCATCACCTCCAGCGGCGGCGGCGGCGGCAGCGGGGGCAGCGGCAGCGACCTTCACAACTGATGCGGCCTTCACGACAGGCGCAGGCGCAGGAGTCTCGACTTCGTCATCGTCTTCGTCTTCAATGATTGCGGAGACATTGTCGTGGTCGTCGCCGCCATCACCATCGCCATCCACATCGGTAGTGATAACCTGTGCGACAATCTTCGTCTTCTCATCATCATCCAACTTGATGTGGCACTTGCCACGGAGCGACATTTTGGGCTTCACGATAGCCTGGAACAACTTCCAAGTGACGCCGAACTTGCCATTGGCGAACCAAATTCCGCCGCACTGAATGGAGACAGCGATGTGACTGCCCTTCGCAATCAGGTCCTTGGGTGAAAGCGCAGGATTCATAGGGTCGGGGAAGATGGGCTGCATATCCGTGTCGTAGAGCTCGAGTTCCTTCCAGGTGTTGTCCCAGAAAGGCAACTTCACCTTCAAGGTTGGCGCACGGGTCATATCCGCCTCGAGTGTATCCTTGTTCTTGGGATACTTGAGGACAGGAGTCCAGAGCGCATCCACCGCATCGGCGGTCATCTTGGGCTTGCTGAACCATTCCTTGGAATTCGCGATTGCGTCTTCTTTGATTTTCTTCTCAAACACGGCCATATTTGCGATAAACTTCTTGGTTGCGGGAGTCTCGAAGCCTTCATTGGGGAACTGGAGTGCGAGGTCGTAACTTACCTTGCCGGTCTTGTCGTCGGTGAAGTCATTGACACCCCACGTAAGCATAAGAGGTGATGACAGATTGAGAACTGTGCTTGTCTTTGAGTTGACGATGCCGACACTGCGACCGCCGACTGAATTGACCTTGGGTTTCGTATATTTCATATCCGTGAGGGGATTGAAGGAAGCGCCGGGAATAACCATTTCAGAAGCCATTGTATGTGTGTGGAGTTGAACGAATGTTGAACGATGATATATGTATACATCGTAATTGTTTAAATCAATTTTTTTGTGATGGAGGGAATTTGAATGCTAATTGCTCCGCCGCTCCGATGCTCCGCTCGGTCGCTACGCTCCTCGCATCCGCACCTCGCGACGTCGCGCTAACGTTGCTCCGCCGCTCCGATGCTCCGCTCGGTCGCTACGCTCCTCGCATCCGCACCTCCACGACGTCGCGCTAACGTTGCTCCGCCGCTCCGATGCTCCGCTCGGTCGCTACGCTCCTCGCATCCGCACCTCCACGACGTCGCGCTGACGACGCTCGATATCGCCGCAAGACTAGACTAGACTAGACTAGACTAGACTAGACTAGACTAGACTAGATAAGTATAAAGAGTAATAATCAACAAAATACTCTTTTCCCGATTGAACCCTCATTAAAATATTTTTTGTAATTTGTAATAACTTCTTGAACACTTTTATTTTTGGCTTTTCTATATAATTCTCTATACGCGTCAAAACTAGGACCACTATCTAAAATTGCGATAATATTCGGATTATTATCAGCTTGTTCTTGTTGTTCTCTAATATCATTTCGAATTATTTTATAGCTTTTATCATTGTAAATAAAAACACTATATTTTGTGTTGGCTAGATCTAACCAAAAATGATACAACCTTTTATTTTTACTTCTAATATTATCTTCTTCTGGTATCATTTTTACAGAGTTTTTATTAGTTTTATGTTTTGATGTATCATTTGATATTTTTAACCAACGCCTGGTGCCATTTTTCATTTTGTATATTTTCCACATATTGCCATCGTTGCCTTTCTTTGTTGTTCCTACACTTGATTTGGTTGCGCTTGAAGATGGGCCTTTTCTTAATTTTACTGTTGTCATAATTATACAGTAATGAAATAAATAAACATCGAATCATCCGCGCTACGCTCCTCGCATCCGCACCTACGCGACGTCGCGCTGACGACGCTCAAGTTGGGGGTAATTATTTATAATACAATATTGTGAATCTATCACAGTATCGTATATTATGTAAACTCCATCCACACCACCATATAGAGCGGCGTCAGCGCGACGTCGCGAGGTGCGGATGCGAGGAGCGTAGCGACCGAGCGGAGCATCGAAGCGGCGGAGCAACGTTATCGCGACGTCGCGAGGTGCGGGATAGGTTCGCAGAACCTAGCGGAGCATCGGAGCGACGGAGCACCTTTTATCAAATATAGCAACCACGTCCTTCACAAGACGGTCAAAGTCATCGCGTTGAGAGACAGACAGTGTGAATGTCGCTTTGAGTTTACTAAGAATATCCTGAAGGCGCACGCGTTCTTTCTCAATGTCTGCGGACTTCTGTGCCTGAATCTTGTAGTTGTTCGAGAGAACTGTCAACTGCTTCAATTCAGATGAATAATCCACATTCTCCTTCTGAATAAGAGCCTTATACTTATTGTAATGATTAATGAATGCGGCGGCGACATAACCAGAGACGTTATAAGTGTTGGAGTGAATATCCGTCAAGAAGCCCATCATTTCATCCTTGTATTCATCCTTGTAGATTTTGGTGTCAACAGTTGACGTCACCGCTGCGATATGCGTTGCGAGTTCGCCGAGAGATTTCAGGAAGGCTGGTCGCATTGCGTCGAGAGATTGAAGATAACTGGTATCCGCAATGAGTTTCTTGTAATGCGTCTGGATTGTGGCATTCAGGCGCTCGGTTTCCGCATAAAGGGTCTTCATCGACGCACGCGCAGAATCCAAACGAAGTTGTTCGTTTTGAAGTGTGACACTAACACCGTTGAAGTTATTTCGGTTTTCGGTTTCAATCTTCACCTGTTCGTCGCTGGTTTCCTTCATTATCTTGACGAGTTTCTCCTGAAATTTGGTAAGTTTCACGTTTGCTTTATTTTTCGCTGAAATGATTTCGTCAATGACAGCCTTGGGCGCGGCCTTGGGCGCGGAGACGACGGGCTTGGGTGCGGAGACGACAGGCTTGGGCGCGGAGACGACGGGGACTGGCTTGGGCGCGGAGACGACAGGGGCAGGCTTGGGCGCGGAGACAACAGCCTTGGGCGCTACGACAGGAGCCACGACGACAGGGACGGCCTTGGGCGCAGGCACCGGGAAATAACGGCAATACACACGGTTGTGATTATTATTATCACTTGTCCATAACCATTCGGCGTCAGCAGGAATATTTGGACGAGAACCGCCTCCGACCGAACGCCAAATATTGTTGTCTTGATTTCGCCCATAACTTACCGCCTTGGTCCATGATGAATCATCAAAGTTATTCTTATTCCAACCTGCGCTTTCTTTTGTAGAACAACGCCAATCTGCGGGTTTTGTAACCTTTCCACCAAACACACCAATAAATGCGGCGGGGCCTTCTCGGTCTAGACCATCAATCGCGATAACATCGCCTAAATTAACCAGAGGGGAAAAGTTATACGTGGTCGTCCAACTGGTCCCGCGACCGATTTTATTACCGTTGACATACAAATCAAATTCGTTATCGCACGTCATATAAATAGGCAGAACTGTCGCAGGGGCGGGAGCGGGAGTCGCCTTTACTACAACCGGTTTACTTACAGAAGCCTTACCCAACACTTTACCGCATACTTTATTTTGAAGTCTAGAAAAGGTCGCCCTCATAACCGACTGCGCGACATTACACGCAACACCGCTGCACTTCACGTTCTTGAGGCAAGATAATATCTCCTGATTACAACGCACACCACGGGTATTCGGCGTGCCGCAGCACTGGTCGTGGAATTTACAGCACGCATCAAGTGAATCTTTGGGTGCGACGCCCCACTGACACTTCGGTCCTTCGGCTCCTTTGAACTTTTGGCCTCCGCAGTAGTTGGGGCCACAGAAGTTCCCATATATCTTGACTCCGTTTATTTTGGGAAGAACGGATTTGACCTTCGATATGGCTTTCTTTACCTTGGAAAAAAGTACCTTGGTTGCGGCTTTCTTCACTGCGGGGGTGGCCTTGATAATAACCGGGTCGGCCTTGATAATAACCGGGGCGGCCTTGCGAATAACAGACGCGACCTTGCGAATGACCGGTGCGACCTTGCGAATGACCGGTGCGACCTTGCGAATGACCGGTGCGACCTTGCGAATGACCGGTGCGACCTTGGGTGCTACTGGTGCGGCCCTGAATACTGGCGCGGCCCTGGGTGCTACTGGCGCGGCCTTGGGTGCTACTGGTGCGGCCCTGGGTGCTACTGGCGCGGCCCTGGGTGCTACTGGCGCGGCCTTGGGTGCTACTGGTGCGGCCCTGGGTGCTACTGGTGCGGCCCTGGGTGCTACTGGTGCGGCCCTGGGTGCTACTGGTGCGGCCCTGACAACAGGAGCCGGTCTAGGTGCCGGCGCCGGTCTAGCAAAAATACGACGTATTGGTTGCGGAATAAACCGCTTCCACCGTAACAATCTACGACTAGAATCGGTGCCCTCATCGGCCTCATCGGCGTCCTCGGCCTCATCGGTGTAATCGGTGCCCTCATCGGCGTCATCGGTGTCATCGGCGTATTCGTCGTCCTCGGTCTCATCGGCGTCGACGTCGACGTCGACCATTAGGCCCTTGTCCTCGTAATCATTTATAACAGATGATAGCGAATTTTCATCAACAAACTCATCTGACCGTGTGTCCAGTATCGCAATACCCGATACAAGGGACGCCGATAGAAGGCATAAGAGAAAGCATGACGACACACGCATAGAATAGCAGTTATACAATATCATACTAAAATATCTTTATGTTGTTCCTTGATGAAAACATAATAAACATTATATGAGAATAGTATATATTTATTATGTCATCGGATACCATCGCTCCAAGTAATAATAACAAATACGAAACACAAAAGTTGTATTTGACATTATTACCGTTTAGTATATATGATAATCCATTGAAGCAATATTCACGTAAAGTGAAATTGACCCGGACGTACTCGATGGCGGGTGCGGGTGCGGGTGCGGCGGCGGGTGCGGCGGCGCCGACTGAACTTACGATTATGTCGTCTTATTGGACCAATAATGCGGCGGCTACGGCTGCGGCGGCTGCGGCTACGGCGGCTACGGCGGCGACTACGGCGGCTACATCTACGGCGACCATAATCCGAAATACTGGAGTAAAACTGAGGAAAAAAATGAAACTAACGTCGGATTCAACACAAAACGACCCAGAGTCAGAATCACCTAAACAGAGTAGTAGCGCAGTAACCGAAGAAGATACCGCGACAAATATTATTATATTTAAACCAGGAGAACACGAAAAAATGAAACACGTGAAATATAGTCTGGCGGATTTACGGATGCTGTGTTCACATTATGGTATCAAAAAATCCGGAACAAAACCGGAATTAACCCAGCGGATTTACACATTCCTAAAACAAACCTATTATATTGTGCGACTACAGCGCGTCTTTAGACGGTTTATATCCAATAAGTATCGCACATTATGTGGGCCCGGATATTTACAGACATCCAAATGCGTAAATGATACGGATTTTTATACATTTGACAAATTATCAAAAATTCGACCTATGGAATTATTCACTTATCGGGACAACGACGATAAAATATATGGATTTCATATCGCGTCTATTTTCCACCTCATCATCAGTTCGTATCCGAATATAACGAACCCATACAATCGGAATGTTATTCCGTCACGCGTCGTGAAAAATGTATATGAAAAACTCATTTATGGGTCGTTTTTGGGATTTCGTGTGTCCGTTAAATTGGCCGACAATGGCGACGACGGCGATGACGGCGATGATAGTGGCCGCGGTGGCGACGACGCAGGTAATCTAACTGGCGGTGGCGTCGGTAGCGTCGGTAGCGTCGGTGGCGGTGGCCTTACTCGAGCGAAACAAGAAGAACTATTTATTGTGGATTTATTTCAACACATCAATACACTCGGTAACTATTCTGATTCTGAGTGGTTTATCACATTACAGCGCGCAGAACTCATTCGGTTTATTCGCAACATTCACGATATCTGGTATTACCGTGCGAATTTGACACAGGAAATGAAAGAACGAATTTGCCCTCCAAATGGAAATCCCTTTGTATTACATAATGCGCAGGTCAACCTAAATGTGTTGACTTTATTGACCGACCCAGAAATCCGCACGATTTGTGTGTCTATTATTGACCGAATCGTTAGGCGTGGTGTAACTCGCGAAGACCAGTGTCTCGGCGCATTCTATGTATTGGCGACCCTTACGATAGTCAATCAGGATGCGCGTAATGCGATGCCGTGGTTGTATGAGGCCGTGTTATAAACGAATTATTCGCACGCCAACATCGCCGCCACAGCATTACGCCCGCGTAATAAATCAATCGCGCTAAAACAACTTAAAAAGACTTTACTCATAAGTGTATAACAAACACGATGGTCAAGTCTGCTCCTTCTTCTGTTGCTACTCCTGCTCCCGCTGCTGCCGCCTCTGCTGCTGCTGCCCCTGCTGCCGCCGCCAAGGTCGCCAAGGTTCCTAAGGCTCCCAAGGCCGAGGCTACTCCCGTCGTTGCCGCTTCTGCTACCCCCGCCGTTGTTGTTGATGGCGCCGAGGTTGCTACTCCCGTTGCCGAGGTTGATGGCGCTGTTTCCACTGCTCTCTACGGTAGTGTTCTTACCAAGCTTCAGGGCGCCCAGGCTCTTATCGCATCTATTCGTTCCGAGGTCAACGAGCTCAAGCGCCAGCACGCCCGTGAGCTTCGCGCTGCCAACAAGGCCAACAAGCGTCGCAAGACCAACGTCAACCGCGCACCTTCTGGTTTCGTCAAGCCCACTCTGATTTCCAACGAGTTGGCCTCTTTCTTGGGTAAGCCCGAGGGTAGTGTTCTGGCCCGCACCGAGGTGACTCGTGAGGTCAACGCCTACATCCGCGCCCAGAAGCTTCAGGATAAGGACAACGGTCGCAAGATTAACCCTGACGCCAAGTTGCTCAAGCTTTTGAAGTTGAAGAAGGGTGATGAGCTCACTTACTTCAATCTTCAGAAGTATATGGCTGTTCACTTTGCCAAGTCATCTGCTGCTCTTGCTGCTGCGGCCACTGCCTCTGCCGGTGCTGCTGTCAAGGCTTAAAAACGCGCGCGCGTGTAAATAAATACATACACAATCAATCAAACAAACACAATCAATCAAACAAAAATGAATATAAAAATCGTATATTCATTTTTATTTATTTATTCAAATACTAATCGTCGCGCCGACGATTCTTCTTATGAAACGTTTGTAATTCTTGAAACGACGAAACCTTAACGCCGTATACATCATTCGCGAGGAGTGATGCCTGTGTATCCGGGCTATCTTCGCGCGAAGAACCGGCTATGCCATATACCTGCGACGAAGAAGAGAGTGAGCCATTGCCGGATGAAAGCGACTTGATGATTGTTTTGTCGGTAGGCGACGATTCAATGAATATGAAGTCCTCCTTCATCATAATTTCCACGATGCGTTGTTTGTGGATATCTGCGCGGTTCAAGACGACGAGTTGCTTATATTGGGAATTTACGGTCGCGCCTGTAGGAGATATGACGTCAAACATTGATTCATTGGTTATATATGTTATTGCGCCTGTATCTGTGTCTGTGTGTGTTACTTTTTTGCCAGTGCCGTGTTCCGAATACCAGTCATAAAACCCGCCGCCACTATTATGGTGTTTTTGTATTTCGGCGGGGGGCAGTGATTTGAATTTGGTTATCTTCTTGAAGACGATTTCAGGGGAAACGGCCGCAGTCGCCTGTGTGTAATCCGTCCCGCAAACGACACACATCATTTTGAACTCCTGCTGTGTCAGTGTCAATTTTTTCAATATTTCGCGGGTGTCATACGATACGACCGAATGATTCAATAGACTGATATGGCGCAATACAACAGGACAGCCATATACGAACATATCCGTGTCGTCGCTTAAACACGCATCTACCCGCTTTTTCAGGGATAGTTTCGCGCACAATACGTCGGCTTCGCCTTCTGCGTCAATCGTCGCAAATCCGAAACTCACAAGTAGTTCCTTCACATTGGCGATGTCGCAATCACGCAGACGGACGAATTGTTTCTTTAGTTCACGCATCGTGTCTTCAATATCATCTATTTCGGTCGTTTCGACAGAAGAAGACGCCGTCGCGTGTTTTTTCTCTTTGATGATTTCCGCAAGTGCGTCGTATTGCCGTTTCGCTTGGTCCTTCTTTTTTCGGCGTAATTCAATGATGTCTGTTTTTTGAGGTGGCGGCGGTCCGTCAAATATGAAAACCGCGTGAATATCGTAATGGCGAAAGACCGACGCCATCAAATACATATTTTCCAATAAGGCGCCTTCACCTGAATAACGGTACATATAAATGCTCGTATCTACCGCGATTCTCTTTCCAGATAAATCCCGCAGATGGATGCGCTTGGACGTATCAGGGCATCGTTGCTGTATGAACCTGTTTAGGTATCGGATTCCCATTGCTGTTTTTTTATGCTATCTACTCTTACCATAAAAAAACATTATTTCCTTCAATTTTATCGTCTGGGGTTGCGCCCCCAAACGACGCAGTGCTATGGGCGGTGCCGATGGGCGGTGCGACGGGCGGTGCGACGGGCGGTGCGATGGGCGGTGCCGATGGGTGGTGCCGGTGGGCGGTGCTGCGGGCGGTGCGATGGGCGGGGCGATGGGCGGTGCTACGGGCGGTGCGATGGGCGGTGCGATGGGCGGTGCTACGG
>Ga0114970_10000390_pt1 | contig 32711 bp, 32 predicted proteins | sample M_140205_XF_Meta_FD_87030 | JGI IMG/M metagenome (GOLD analysis project Ga0114970, IMG submission 87030) | Freshwater microbial communities from Lake Montjoie, Canada to study carbon cycling - M_140205_XF_MetaG | ecosystem: Environmental > Aquatic > Freshwater > Lake | place: Lake Montjoie...
AATCAAAAAGACACCAAAACCGATTCCGGTAGCGACCTGAATAACCTTTCTGAAGGTGACCTGTCGGTAAAAAACTTTCTCATTACCGGCCGCGACAACAACGCCTGCGCTAATCCAAACTCATCGTCAGCCGATGAACTCAAGAACAGACCAAACTATGCAGGCCTGACCGACAGCATCATGCTCATTCGCGTTGATCCTAAAAATAACCAAGCAGCAGTTCTTTCGTTTCCACGTGACCTGTACGTAAAAATTGCTAACAGCGACCACCGCAACCGCATCAACACTGCGTACCGCCCGAAAGACCCCAATCGGCTCATCGATACCATTCGTTCCAATTTCAATATTGGCGTTGACCACTACGTCAGCATCGACTTCTGTGCATTCAAGTCAATTGTCGATGCAGCAGGTGGTGTACGTATTCCCTTTGAATACCCCACTCGCGACCGCGCGTCTGGCTTTTTAGTAAAAAGCGCTGGCTGCGCAAAACTTAACGGCGATCGCGCATTGCAATATGTGCGTTCGCGTAAGTACTACTACTTTGACAGCAAGAAAAATAAATGGGTGCAAGACCCCAGCAGCGACTGGGGCCGCATTGCGCGACAGCAAGACTTTATTCGTCGTATTTTGCGCTCTGCACTTGACAAGGGAATCGGAAACCCTTCCGTTGCCAATCAGTTGCTGAGCGCCGGGTTGAAGAACCTCATTACCGACGACCAACTCTCGCCTATTAGCTTGTTGGAACTTGCCCGAGCCATGCGCAATGTCACCGAAGACAATGTGCATACCTACACCGTTGAGGGCATTGGTAAAGCAATTGGTGGGCAGTCGGTTATTGAACCCAACTTGAAGAGTGATTCAATGTTGCAAATATTGTCCATCTTTCAAGGTGCTTCAGAAATTACCGAAGTCACAAGCCAGACACTTACAACAGCCACTAGCGTCGGATCAAAAGTGCTGCCTACAACCACACTCTTTGCCCCCACCACTACCAGTTCTACTGTGCCAGAAAAAACCGTCAGCAAAATGTCGGCAAATGCAACGCCGCGCACTGCTGCCACTACAACAACATCACCTGCTTCTCCAACGCAAACAACGATATTGAATCAGGAAATTGCTCAGCAGCGTTTCAGCATCACGCCGCCAAACGACCCCAACTGCCGTTAGCTATCGAGCACCTGGGCTAACGCTGCAGGTATACCCGTTGGCCCCGTCACCGAAGCAACACGTGCTCCTACCCGCAGCGCAAAGGCTCGGGCTTCTAGATCGTCATCGGCAGGAGCAATAACAACGAGTTCTTCAATTGCCCGAGCAACAGCATCAATGTCGCCGGGTTCATTGGAACGACAGTCTGAAAGAAGCACCACAATTTTTCTCGCTGCTCGCGAACGAGAAAGCTGCATCTGGGCGGCCTCTAAAGCCTGGGCAATATCGGTGGTTCCAAAACCCCGCAATGTGAGAACGCTATTCACTACTTCATTGCCGGGCTTGTATGAGTCTTGCGACTTTGCCACCACAACGTCTCGGCTGAAAGCTAAAACGCTGTAATCGGTGGGTTCACGAGTGGCAATTGCAGCCGCAGCAACTGCAGATGTTGCTAGTGGTGCACCGCCCATAGACCCACTGCGGTCGACGAGCAGACACAGAGCCGTATCTCGTTTTTCCCAGGTGCGCACGCGCAATTCTTCAATGTTTATTTCGCGAGCATTTTGCATACCACCAAATGCATCTGTGCTCGCATCTAGATCAATGTCGCCACCGTCGCGATATTTTGCAGTAACAAGTTTGCCGAGGCCACGGCGGCGCAACGGCGTTCTTTGCGCAACATCGAGCATCAGTCTTCCGGCAAGTTTTTTTGCTAGCTCGCGTAATTTCGGGTCGGTTGCTGCGGTCAGGTCGGCGAGCAATGCCATTGTCGCATCGGGGTCGCTCTGCATGCCTTCGTCAATTGCCGATTCATTGAGTTCTCCGACCTCGGGAGACACCTCTTCGAAATGATTGTGGCGCTGCAACTCGCTGCGTGATTTTGTTTTTTTAGCTGACTCTGCTTCAGCCGCTTGGGCGGCGGCGCCCTCTTTTACAAGTGGGAGTTCGTTGCCCCAGTCGGGGCGGTCACTTTTCCCACGTCACCTGTTTCTGAAGGCAGCGCAAACACCGAGTTCCATATTTCGGCAATCACTTCTTCCACACTGCGCGCCACACCTTCACGAAGTTTCACACGTCCGCTTAATGATGTGAGCGCAGCATCGAGACCCACTAGTGCATCTTGCGCATCTTTCCCGCGCAGTTCACCAAGTGACTGTGCAACAAGTGCAGTGTCTATTGCTCCACGCACAGATGAGCCCACGCGCAAATCGCTATGTTCGCGCGTCTGACGCACCACGTTGACAACTTGTGAGCACCAGTGCATGTTTGATGCAGGCGATGCACGATGCACAATGTCGGTTTCATCTTCTGCGCTTTGATACGCAACTGCAATGCGACACATACGGTCATAGACAGCACTTGAAATTCGTGCCGTGCCAACCGAGTCGAACGGGTTCATTGCAGCAATCATTTGAAACCCAGGTGTGACGAGAATTCTGCCCAATCGCGGAATAGTAATTTCACCTTCGCTCATGACGGTGATGAGCACATTGAGAGTTTCTTCAGGAATGCGGTTGATTTCTTCGATATACAAAAGCGACCCTGCTCGCATTGCCTCTACGAGTGGACCATCGAGAAATGCATCGGGCTTGTAGCCATCGTTCAGTACTCGCGCAGGGTCAAAGGTTCCGGCCAAACGCGCTGGTGTGAGCTCGGCATTGCCTTCAACAAAAACAAACCCCACGTTCATTGCCTGCGCAATTGCTCGCAAAAGTGTTGATTTACCCGTACCTGGTGGGCCTTCAAGAACAATGTGGCGTTGGGCAGTAAGGGCCGCCAACGTGAGTTCTATTTCACGATGGCGACCAACTACTTGTTCTTGAACTGCGTTCAGAATGTTTTTCGGTAAAACCATTTCAGCTATAAACGAGTACGCCGCGGATATTTTTTCCGGCGCGCATGTCGTCATAGCCATCATTTACGCCTTCAAGTGGGTAGGTCTTGGAAATGAGGCTGTCGAGGTCGAGTTGACCTTCGCGATACAGACTGATGAGTTTTGGAATATCGGCACGAGGGTTACCCGAACCAAAGAGCGAACCCACAACTTGCTTTTCCATCAATGTGAGATCGAGCAGGCTCATGCTTGCGCTGTATTCCATTGCTGGGTGGATGTTGGTAACAACCACGCGTCCACGCTTTGCAGTAAGAGCTAGTGCTTCTCCAATAACTGCACCGCTACCAACGCCCATAGTCATGATGACTTTGTTTGCCATGGTGCCCCAAGAAATTTGCTGAACGAGCGGAAGTGCTTCTGCCATTGATGCCGCAGTGTGTGTTGCACCAAATTGCATTGCCTTTTCACGCTTGAACTCAATGGGGTCAATAGCAATGACGTGCTTTGCACCAGCAAGTTTTGCGCCTTGCACAGCGTTTGCACCAATGCCACCAATACCCACAACCACCACCGTGTCGCCAGGCGATACTTCAGCGGCATACACGCTGCTGCCCCATCCTGTAACAACTCCGCAACCGAGCAAGCAAGCTTTTTCTAGTGGAATATCTTTTTCAATTTTGATGCAAGATGCTTCATTGACCACTGTGTGGTGCGCAAAAGTTCCGAGTAAGCACATGGTGGAAATGTCTTGACCCTGTGCATGGTGACGCGAGGTTCCGTCGGAAATTTGTTTGCCGGTACCCAGCAATGCACCCATGTCGCACAGGTTCGAGTGACCCGTGCTGCAACTTGGGCAACGACCACACGAGGGAATAAACCCGAAAACCACATGGTCGCCAGGAGCAAGCCAGCTGACCCCTGGACCCACTGCTTCAACCACACCGGCACCTTCATGGCCGCCAATGATGGGCATTGCGAAGGGAAGGTCACCTGTGACCACGTGCTCGTCACTATGGCACATTCCTGAGGCGGCGATTTTTACTAAAACTTCTCCGGCCTTTGGGGCATCGAGCTCAATTTCCTCAACAGACCACGGTGTGTTTAATTCCCACAAAATTGCAGCTTTAGTCTTCACGATTTTCCCCTCGATATTTTGCCCCGGCGGGCAACGCCAATAAATGAGACGCTAGCCCAAGCATCGGACCGCTGTCACACGGTACGATTTGGGCATGTCACCAGTTGCCGTTGCCACCGTAGAAACAGCCAGCCAAGAAACCCTTGAAACTGCTGCCGAAGTGCTTGTTTTAGAAGACTTGCTCGTCGAGGAGATCTCCATCGACGGCATGTGCGGCGTGTACTGAGCCGCTCGTGACCCTCACTCTCAGTTCAGCCTGCGCATTGCACCCACAAGTTGCCTTGCGCCCTGAACCCTTTGGAGCCCTCGCCTATCACTACGGCAACCGTCGCCTTGTTTTCCTGAAGCACCCCGACGTGGTTCGCGTTGTGCGCGAGCTTGGCGATCATCCGAGCGTTGGCCACACCTTGCGCGCATGTGGAATTGCCACCGAGCGCGATGCATCTTTTTTACAAGCACTCAACCAACTGACGAAATCGGAAATTCTTCGTGTCTGCTAGCCAACTCGTTACACAACTTAAGCGCGGCCTCGACGCTCCTATTTGCCTCACGTGGGAACTCACCTACGCATGCAACTTGCAATGCGTTCATTGTTTGTCAAGTAGTGGTCAACGCGACGATCGTGAGCTCTCCACACAACAAGCTTTTGCAGTACTCGACGAACTACGCGACCTACAAGTGTTCTACATCAACATCGGCGGTGGCGAGCCAATGATACGCCGCGACTTTTTCGACATCATTGAATACTCCATTGCTAATGACATCGGAGTGAAGTTTTCTACCAATGGTGCTTTCATTGACGAGAAAAATGCACAGCGCCTCGCTGCAATGGATTACTTAGATATTCAAATTAGCCTCGACGGTGTTGATGCCGTAACAAACGACCCTGTTCGCGGTGAAGGCTCGTACAACATTGCACGTCGAGCCATGGACAATTTGAAAGCAGCAAATTTTGGTCCTTTCAAAATTTCTGTTGTTGTTACTCGACACAATGTTGACCAACTAGATGAGTTCAAAGCTCTCGCCGATTCGTACGGTGCGCAATTGCGTATCACACGGTTGCGTCCTTCTGGTCGTGGAGTCGATTCGTGGAATGACCTGCACCCCACAAACGAACAACAAGTGCAGATCTATAACTGGCTTCTTGCACACGGCGACAATGTTCTTACTGGCGATTCCTTTTTTCACCTCAATGCATTAGGCGAAGCTCTACCTGGCCTCAACATGTGTGGTGCAGGGCGCGTGGTGTGCCTCATTGACCCCATTGGCGATGTGTATGCCTGCCCATTTGTTTTGCACGATCAATTCAAAGCTGGAAACGTTCACGACACTGGTGGTTTCACTTCTGTCTGGCGCGACAGCGAACTGTTCACCTCTTTACGCGAACCAGAATCGGCTGGTGCCTGTGCTTCATGTGGCAACTACGACTCGTGCCAAGGTGGCTGCATGGCGGCAAAGTTTTTTACTGGGTTACCACTCGATGGCCCAGACCCCGAATGCGTCACGGGGCATGGGGCAGCTCTTCTTGCGGAACGCCAAGCAAGCCCTGTTTCCATTACCCCAAAGCCCAGCAAAGACCACTCAAAGCCTGCTCGCAGCGCGATGAGCGTGGTGTCGTAAATTCTTTTTCATGGGGTTATTGAAACCAGTTGACCTTGGCAATTGCCAGGCGCCAAATGGAGTGATGTTTGGCCCGCATGTTACCAATCTCGGTACAGACGAACGAACTTTCAGCGACGAGCACATTGCCTATTACATGCGGCGTGCACAAGGTGGATGCGGTGTGATTGTGCTTGAAGGCATGAGTGTGCACCACAGCGACTGGCCATACGAGCGTGCACCACTTGCATCACAATGCGCAGATTCACTGAACAAAATTTCTCAAGAATTACACAAAGAAAAATGTTTAGTTATTGCGTCTCTCGATCACTCCGGTGGTCAAGGTTCCTCTGCCTACAACCAGCAGCCTTTGTGGGCGCCAAGCCGAGTTCCTGAGGTGAACTCGCGCGAAGTACCGAAATGGATGGAACAAGCCGACATTGATGAAGTCATTGAGGGCTTTGTTCAAACTGCGCGTATTGCCATTTCATCGGGGTGCGATGGTGTGGAAATTAATGCAGGTCAACACAGTTTGGTGCGGCAGTTTCTTTCTGGTCTTACGAATCATCGCGATGATGCATGGGGTCAAGACAAAACTTTGTTTGCGCGAACAATCATTGAGAAAATCCGTAAGGAAATTGGTAGCGCCATTATTGGGCTGCGACTCTCGTGCGATGAACTGGCACCGTGGGCTGGCATTACTCCAGACATGGCGGTAGAACTTGCTCCTCAACTTGCAGCATGCGGGCTCAACTACCTAGTTGTTGTTCGTGGTTCCATCTTCTCTGTAGAAAAAACTCGCCCCGATTTTCACGAACCTGAAGGGTTCAATACTGAAATCACCCAACGTATTCAGGAAGTGCTCAACATTCCCGTGTTCTTGCAAGGTTCAATAGTGCAAGCACACATGGCAATTCAGGCTGTAGAGCAAGGCGTGTGTGCTGGTGTTGAAATGACTCGTGCGCAAATTGCCGACCCCAACTTGGTAAACAAAATGCTGAGTGGCAATGTTGAAAAAATTCGCCCCTGCATTCGTTGCAATCAAACATGCCAAGTGCGCGATGCGCGCAACCCCATTGTTACCTGTGTTGTTGAACCTACATCTGGCCACGAGAGCACCGACCCCAATTGGTACACACAGACTGCACCAAAAAAAGTTGCCATCATCGGTGCGGGGCCAGCAGGTCTAGAAGCCGCGTACACGTCAGCTCGCCGCGGTCACTCGGCAGTGGTGTACGAACAAAAAAGTAACTCCGGCGGCATTGCGGCTTTCGCAGGCCCCGGCGGCGCATTTGTGCACTGGCTGTACGAACAATGTTTGTCGCTTGGCGTGCAGTTTCATTTTGGTGCCCATGTCAATGACACCACAGACCTAACAGCCGATGTTGTTCTGCAGTGCACTGGCTCGCGCTTAGGCGTGCCTACCTATTCGCTATCTGACCGCGCAGCAGGAATTGACGTTGTTGACGTGATGAATGGTTCCACTGCCCTTCCAGAAAGCGGTGACATTGTTCTGCATGATCCTATTGGCGGCCCCATTGCCATTGCCCTTGCGCAATGGCTTGGCCAGCGGGCAATTCTCGTGACTCAAGACAACATTGCTGGAAACGAACTATCGCGTTCAGGCGATTTGGCCCCCGCAAATGTTCGCTTGGCGCAACAAGGCACACGTGTAGTGAAACGCGCGCTCGTTCGCTCAGTTGCAAAGTCGGGTGAAGGCGTACGCGTTGAAGTGCAAGATCGCTATTCGGGCGAGACCACCATCTACGAAGCAGCAGCATTCATTGATTGCGGCTTTCGTCTTCCCACCGAGCACATTTCCACTCAGTTTCAACTGGTCGGCGATGCTGTTGCCCCACGCACTGTTCTTGAGGCTGTCCTCGAAGCACGCCGTGCAGTGTTTATGCTGTAACTGTGCACTTCTCTCTCGTCGTTCTTCTTGCAACTGCCGGGTACTTCGTTGGCACATTTCCAAGCGCCATCATGGTAGCTAAAGCCAATGGCGTCGACATCACCACAATTGGTTCAGGTAACCCAGGAGCATCAAACGTTGCCCGCGCATTAGGAATGAAAAAAGGCGCGTATGTTTACGGTCTCGATGCATTGAAAGGTGCCGCTGCTACCGCACTTGGATTAGTAATTTTTGGCAACGCTGCTGCGTATTGGTGTGCAGCTGCCGCAGTTGTTGGCCACGTCTACCCCATTACCCGTCGTTTTGCAGGCGGTAAAGGGGTGGCAACGGCGTCGGGTGCCATGCTTGTGGTGCACCCGTTCATCAGCCTTGGGCTTCTCTTTTTGTGGGCGTTGCTCAGTAAAACAACAAAAAAAGCCTCCATTTCCTCACTCATCATCACCGTGCTCCTACCAGTGTGCATCGCGTTAGCGGGAAAACCCGGCTGGGAGGTCGGGGCAACTGTCGGCATCGGGGTTTTGGTGGTCATTCGACATATTCCCAATCTTCGGCGTCTTCGTTCTGGTCTCGAGCCATCACTTCCCTCAAAACCCACCTAACCTCTGTCTTTGTGACTTATAAGTACTTGTGGACCCCGCTCCAACTGGGGCCTGTCACCACTCGTAATCGCATTGTCTTTAGCGCTCACCTCACGAACTACGCGCGCAACGGAAAGCCCACAGAACAGCACAGCGCTTACTATGCAGCACGCGCGGCGGGTGGTGCTGGGCTCATCATCACCGAAGAGCACTCAACGCACCCCACCGACTGGCCATACGAGAAACTCATTCATGGCTTTCATCGTGATGTCATCCCTGAGTATCGCAACATCACGTCGGCAGTGCATCAACATCGCACACCTATTTTTGCGCAAATTAACCACAACGGCGGGCAAGCAAGCAGCATGTATAGCCGGCTTCCTGTGTGGGCACCGAGTGCGGTCGCCGACCCTCTCTTTCGTGAAGTGCCAAAAGCCGTCACTCAAAGCGATATTGACGACATTATTGCTGGCTATGTCATCGTTGCCGAAAATTGTGCTGAAGGCGGATTCGACGGCATCGAACTGCAGTGCAGCCACTCTTCTATTGTGCGCGGCTTTCTCTCGCCGGCAACAAACAAACGCACCGACCAATACGGTGGGTCACTCGTTAACCGTGCTCGTTTACTGCTCGATATTTCAACTGCAGTGCGTAAAGCAATTGGCAACGATCTTGCTTTAGGTGTGCGTTTATGCGGAGACGAATTCATTGAAGGTGGAACCACCATTGATGAAGCAATTGAAGTTGCCAAACTTGTAGAAGCATCGGGCAATGTTGACTACATCAACACTTCTATTGGTGTAGCTACTGCAAGCTTGTTCATGATTGAAGCATCAATGCATATTCCGCCCGGATACGCAACATTTATTCCTTCAGCCATTCGCAAAGCAGTTGACCTTCCCGTCGTCGGAGTTGGTCGCTTTAAAGATCCACAACAAGCAGAACGCGCATTGGCCGACGGACACTGCGATCTAGTTGGAGTAGTGCGAGGGCAAATAGCCGACCCCGACTTTGCGGCAAAAGCACGTGCTGGGGCGACCGACGACATTCGCTTGTGCCTCAGTTGCAATCAGGAATGTGTGGGTCGCATGGGCCTCAACCGTTGGCTTGGTTGCATTGAAAACCCACAAACAGGTCGCGAGGCCGAATGGAAAGCAACACAACATGTGAAGCTTTCCCCAACCCCTTCAAATGTATTGGTGGTTGGTGCAGGACCCGCAGGTTTGCAAGCAGCTATTGCTGCAGCACGCAACGGGCACCGCGTTACCGTTCTTGAAAAAGAAGACGCTGCGGGCGGACAAGTGCGACTTGCAGCAAGCGTGCCAAACAGAGCCGAGTTCGGCGATCTCATTCGCAATCAACTCACCGAATGCAAACGCCTCGGGGTCGCTATTGAATACGGCGTTTCTGCCTGGCCCGGTTTAGTTCTGGAACGCAACGCACAACATGTTGTGGTGGCTACTGGCGCCGAGCCACAACAGCCATGGTGGGTTGCAGGTGAAGGTGTCACTATTGGAGTTGCCGACGTACGACATGTACTTGACGGATCCGCAGATCCGTTTGGCACAGTGGTCATTATTGATGAGATTGGTTTCCACCATGCCACTTCAGTTGCAGAACTTCTTGCCGACCGCGGATGTGATGTTGAAATAGTGACCCCAGGAATGGTGGTAGGCCAAGACCTTGGCATCACCCTCGACATGGAAAATTGGCTTATTCGCGCCCATGCAAAAGGCATTGTGCAAAGTACAGACCTCGTTCCTATGGGGCTTGCAGGCAATGAACTCACTCTGCTTCATCACCCCACGGGAACGAACAACACACGCACGCCCGACTGGGTGGTGTTGGCAGTTCCCCCACAACCTGTGGAATGGCTGTACCAAGACCTCTCCACCAACACCGCACTTCGAGATGCTGGCGTCACTGTTTCTCGAGTCGGCGATGCTGTTGCACCACGCCGTGCGCACGCTGCAGTCATCGACGGTGAACGCTTAGGCTCGTCGTTCTGATGTTCTCTTTTCTTAATGCGATGTTTGAATCGCTCTCCGATGTATCTACTTCGCCGTGGTTTTATCTCATTATTTTTTCTGTTGCACTTCTCGACTCAGTTGTACCCATTGTTCCTAGCGAGTCAATGGTCATTGTTGGCGGAGTTGCAGCAGGGTTAGGCGATTTACAGATACCGCTCGTCATCGTCATTGCAGCCACAGGTGCATTTCTCGGTGACAACATGTCGTATCTCATTGGGCGACGGGCAAGTGCATACATTGACCGCCGCTACCGACGCACTGAAAAGGGCTCAAACCGACTCGACTGGGCGCATAGTCAAATTGAAGACCGTGGTGGACCACTGCTCATTACGGCTCGCTTTATTCCCGGTGGGCGTACTTTACTTACACTCACCTGCGGAGTAACACACCAAGATCAGCGGTGGTTCGCCAAATGGGTTGGTATTGCTTCTCTGATTTGGGCTTCTTACGCAAGTTTGTTGGGCTTCATTGGTGGCAAAACATTTGAAGACAACCACGCCATGGCATTTGGGGTGGCCTTTGGTATGGCTTTAGCTGCAACGGGCGCTATTGAACTTGTGCGCCACTTTCGCAAACGGAAATAGACTCATCTCATGATCGCCGTTCTTGTAGCTCGTCACGGCGTACTTCCAGCCGGGGCACTAGAGGCCACAAGCGAGGCCAAAGGAAATGTTCTTGTTATTGGCAGTAGCTGCTCGGCAGTGCTTCCTGAACTTTCGCCTTACGCAACTCATATCACAACATGTGAATGGGGAAACTTTGCACCTTCTGCATGGGCGCATGCACTTGCAACTCACATTGGCAATGAAAAACGTATTGTTCTTCCCGCATCTCCCGACGGAAGAGACTTCGCCGCGCACTTAGCTCAAAATTTACATCGCCCTCTTTACGCTGGCGCATTGCGCATAGGAACAATCACAATTGAACTCGTGCGCTGGAGCGGCCAGGCTGTTGAGACACTTGTTGCTGCGCCAGAGTTTGTTGCCACTTTGCAAGTAGGCGTGCGAAGTATTGAAGAAGTGCCTGGTGACCCAGTCATTACTTCATTAAATATCCCAGAAATCTTCACGGGCAACGACGCTGAAGTAGTTGAAGTACTTCCCCCCGATGCAGCCAGCATCGATCTTTCCGAAGCCCCTCGCATTATTTGTGGAGGAGCCGGCATACAAACATCAAATAGTTTTCATACGCTCTTCAACATTGCAGAAGAACTCAGTGCCTCAGTTGGCGCAACTCGTGTTATTACAGACCGCAGTTGGGTAGAACACCAACGTCAAATTGGCACTACAGGTGTAGTAGTGAACCCGCAGTTGTACATTGCTCTTGGTGTTAGTGGCGCGGTGCAACACACCAGTGGCCTTGGCCAACCCGAGCACATTGTGAGCATCAATACCGACCCACACTGCCCCATGATGCAACTTGCCGACCTCGGCATTGTGAGCGATGCCAATGAAGTGCTTCCTGCGTTACTTGCTGCCTTGCAGAAACTGAAGAGCAATGCCTGATTTCGATGTCATTGTGGTGGGCGCAGGGCCTGCAGGGTCGTGTGCAGCTCTCACTATTGCGCGCACAGGAAAAAGCGTTGTGCTCATTGAACGCGGGCCATTCCCCGGATCAAAAAATATGTATGGCGGCGTGGTGTACCCGCGCATTCTCGATGCGCTCATTCCAGAGTGGTGGAATGAAATGCCCGTTCAACGCTGGGTCACTAGGCGCAGCACCATGTTGCTCACCGACACTCAGTCGTTGAGCATCGATTTCAGATCTGATGCTTGGGGAGACGCCCCCTATAACGGAGCAACTGCATTTCGCCCCGACTTCGACAATTGGCTAGCGAATAAGGCAGTGGAAGCTGGCGCAACATTGGTGTGCAGCACCACCGTCACTGGGCTCATTACCGGCGCCAATGGTGAGGTAATTGGGGTGCACACCGACCGACCCGATGGCGACCTCACTGCCTCGGTAGTTATTGCATGTGACGGAGTCAATAGCTTTCTGGCAAAAGAACACGGCATGTACCCACATACCGATGCTGCACATTTCACACTTGGGGTGAAAGAAACCATCACGCTTTCTAAAGACATCATTGATGAACGTTTTGCGGTCCGCGGCAATCACGGAGTCGACATAGAAATTCTTGGTGGAACAAGTGGCGTCAATGGTGGTGGGTTCATTTACACCAACCTCAACTCCATTTCTGTTGGTGTCGTATTGAAATTGCCGAAATTGGCCGCGCAAAGCAAACGACCTGAAGAAATTATTGCTGGCTTAAAATCACATAGCGCAATAGCGCCTCTTGTTGATGGCGGAACAGTAAGCGAGTACTCGGCTCACCTCATTCCTGAAGCCGGTTTGAAAATGATGCCGAAACTTCTTGAGGACGGCCTGCTCATTGCCGGCGATGCTGCAGCAATGTGTCTGGCCGCGGGCATTTGGCTTGAAGGAGTCAACTTCGCAATGGCATCGGGCATGTATGCCGCTCAAGCAGCATGCGAGGCGATTGAAAAGGGGAATACGTCGGCCAAGGGTTTGTCGCTTTACAAGAAACTTCTTGAAGACACCTTTGTTCTACGTGATCACCGCAAGTTGCGTCGTGCACCTCAACTTGTTCTGAGCGATCGCGTGCAACATATGTATCCAGCCCTCGTGACGGGCATTGTTCAAGGCATGTTCCAGGTAAACAACCCAATTCCCAAACCCGGGCTTCGTAAAATTCTCAAAAATGAACGTCGCCGCTTAGGAATTCGCACCATCGACTTAGCAAAAGATGCAATCACTGGTTTGAGGAGCTTCGGATGAGCGTGCACTGGCCCGACATTTCTTTTCAAGACCGTATGGCAGGTTCTGAGTTTCGCGTGCATGAGCGTGCCCACATTGTGGTCAATAGCGATTCTTGCAATGGGTGCACCACTCGTGCATGCGTTGTTGCTTGCCCCGCAAACCTCTTTGTGCCTACTGCCGATGGTGGCATTGTTTTTAACTATGAACAGTGTTTTGAATGTGGAACTTGCTACATGGTGTGCAACGAAAAAGGCGCCATTAGTTGGTCGTACCCCGAAGGTGGACACGGCATCGTGTTCCACAACACGTGAGAATTGTCTAGCGCTATGACAACCATTATTGGTGTTTGTGTGAAATGGATTGGGAGCCAACCCAATAGTGGACACGAAGCCGATGCGCGCTTTGCTCAATTTTCCGCCAGCGACCAGGCAGCCTTAGAAACTGCCCTGCAACGTGCAGAGCAGCTATCGGCGCGAGTACGCGTAGTGAGTGTTGCCCCGGCTGCTGCCCGTACGCATCTTGTTGCACTATGCGCAACAGGTGCTCACGAACTCGTACACATTGCAGCCGAAGGGCAAAGTAGCAGCGTGCATATTGCTTATGAACTTGCACAACATTTACAAGACTGCGCTTCTGTTTGGTGTGGCGACTATTCACTAGACAGGGGCTCGGGAAGTGTTCCTGCATTTATCGCCAGCACATTGGGGGCGCAACAATCGCTTGGCATTGTGGGAATAACACCGAGCACCAGCAATAACTCTCTTGAGCTATTGCGGCGACTCGATGCTGGTCGTCGCGAAATTGTGCGCGTAGTAGAACCTTTCGTTGTTTCCGTGGAAGGGTCGTTAGCAACACTGCGCCGAGCCAGTCTTGCTTCAACGCTTCACCCAACAGCGACCGTTATTGATGCTTTATTGGTCTCGCAAAGTTCGCCTTCATTTGGTGAGTTCTCGCCATTTCGTCCACGACCACGCACAATTGCCGCACCTGTGGGTGAGACCGCCTTAGACCGCATCAAATCTGCAACATCGGCAAATTCACCGCAAAAGCATTCCGAGATCGTGACTCTTGCACCAGAAGCCGCTGCACAATTCATTGTTGAACGACTCACCGAGTGGGGATACCTTTCCTAACGGCTACCGTTTTGCTGTGCACAAGCGCTACAGCCTCGACAACTCATGGAGACGTCCGAAAAAGGGAAACGTTCTCATTGCAGGTTCTCCGCTACGCATTTTCCGCTTAAGCACAGCGGGCCAAGCAATTGCTGAATCACTTGAGCAAAATGGAGAAGCGCCAAGCTCTGGGCAACTTCTTATTACTCGACTCATTGATGCTGGCGCTCTGCACCCTCTGCCTTCGCTAGAAGCCGATGCACCAACAGTGCACGATATTTCTATTGTCATTCCTTTCTTTGCACGGTCCGAGAACGACATTTCGCGAGTGCAGAATTTCGTTGCTGAATTTTCCGCATTTCCGCATGTGGTGGTGGTTGATGATGCTTCACCTATTGCATTTCCCGAGATGCCAAACACCAATGTCACTGTGCACCGTCAAGAAGTGAACAAAGGCCCGGGCGCAGCACGCAACGCTGGCCTCACATTCGTATCCACCCCATATGTTGTATTTATTGATTCCGATGTGCAGTGCGCCCCTGAAGATATTTTCGAGCTAGCCAAGTGGTGGAATTTGCCACAACTTGCCGTGCTCGCGCCGCGCGTTAAAAGCTTGAAATGGTTTCGGTGGGGTGCCGCAATTTCTCCATATGGCGCCGCACTTGCCGCATACGAAGAAGTGCGCTCCCCTCTCGACATGGGTGCGTTTCCTGCACGTGTGCGCGCAGGAACTCGTGTGAGCTACGTCCCATCGGCGTTTTTACTCTGCGACGTTGCAGCCCTTGCTTCAGTAGACAACTTCGATGAATCGTTGCGTACTGGTGAAGATGTTGACCTCATATGGCGTCTCGATGCAGCCGGTTATTCGTGTCGCTACGAACCGTCTGTTGAAGTGCACCACCTGCCACGCACCACCATTCAACAACTTGCCGAACAACGCATTGGCTATGGTGAATCGGCTGCTCTTCTTGCTCAAAAACATCACGGCGCACTTGCTCCACTTCGTGTGAGTGGTTGGAGTACCGGAGTATGGGCTTCCATTGCTCTCGGGTTTCCCATTATTGGTGGAGTTGTTGCTGCTGGTACCGCGGTTGCGCTCTCTCGCAAATTGCGTTTTCTTCCCGATGCAGAAAAAGAATCAGCTCGGTTAGCAACTCTTGGGCATCTTCATGCCGGTAAACAAATTGCTAGCGCGGTGACGCGCGTATGGTGGCCAATTGCAGTGCTTCTTGCGTTGGTCTCACGCCGTGCACGTTGGGCATTGTGTCTTGCTGCATTTGTTCCAGCACTAACAGACTGGTGGACCAGTCGACCCCACCTTGACCCTGTTCGTTACACACTTCTTCGTTGGGTCGATGACATGTCGTATGGGTTTGGTGTTTGGAAGGGTGTTGTGCGTGAAGGCAACTACGACGTACTTATTCCAGAACTCTCTAGTTGGCCAAGCAACCTGCAGCAAAAAACTTCTACTGAGGCTTAGCGGTAGAGCGCAGATGAAAGTTGCTGCACTCTTCACAAACATCTTCTGGAATAACACCTATGCGCATCAACATGCTGAACATGATGCAGCCAAGACAAATAGCGAGGAAACTTTCGAGGCCTGCTGCAACAATGAGCGCAGCAATAACCACTTGCGCAGCACCCAGGTTTCCTGTGGCCCATAAAAGCGATGCAACACCGCTGAAGAGAAGCCCTACTCCTTGGGCGAATCGCTTGGGTGGCCCCGGAACAAATTTGTGATTACCCTTCAACCGTGGCGTCACTACCTGAGTAGCGATTCTTCCTAAAGGGCTCATGGTGGGGCCGGTGAAAACGCGTGCCAAAAACCCATAGGTCAAGGGAACGAGTACCCAGCCACTTTGCGTGAGAAGAAAAAAGATGCTCATCGCAACGACCCCGCCAGCGACAAGGCGTGCCGAGGTCTCATTTACTGGATGAGGGAAGGAAAAGAACGTTTTCACCCGCTTTACGATATGGACAAATCGTTAATAAAAGCGAAATGCCACTACAACTACTACCGTAGGAAGCGATGTCTCTTCGGCTCACAGTTAACGAACACGCCTTTCGCGCCCATGTCGCCCACATCGTGGGCTCCACCCCTGGCCTCATCCCTGTCGTCAAAGGCAACGGCTACGGGCTCGGCCGGCCCTTTCTTTTGCAACTGGTATCTGAATTACTCGGCTCTGCACAAGCAGTTGCGGTAGGAACTGTTTTCGAAGCGTTGGATATTCCGGCCCCCACCCCCGTCTACATACTCACCCCCATTGGCGAGTTCGACAAGGTGGCCATTCCCGCAAATGCCATCCCCACCGTTGCCACAGAGCGCGACCTCACGGTTCTTCAGAACAAGGGCTGGAAAAACCCTGTGGTGGTGAAACTTGCTTCCCCAATGCAGCGCTTCGGCGTTGAGGCATCCGATTTTCTTGCCCTCGTGCAACGCATCAGTGCAGCCGGGCTCACCATTCACTCTTGTTCCTTACATCTGCCGTTGCATCGAACCGATGAAGAAATTGCTGAGCAACTCGCAACTTGGATTCCGCTGGTTCCCCAGTGTGTCACTGTGTCGTTGAGTCATGTTTCAGCTCCTCAACTTGCAACACAACAAGAAAAATTTCCCGATGCACTCTTTGAAGTTCGACTTGGCACCGCGTTGTGGCACGGCGACAAATCGTTTTTTTCTTTGCACACTGAAGTTCTTGCTGTGCACTCAATTGAAAAAGGAACTACAGCGGGCTACCACAGCACCCCAGCACCTACAAATGGTCACATCGTTGTGGTTGCAGCAGGAACCACCCACGGGGTATCGCCACTAGAAAATGGTTCAAGCCCATTTCATTTTGAAAAGCAGCGGCTTGCTTTGCTTGAAGCACCATATATGCATAGCGCAATGTGTTTCGTTCCACACGGTCAACCGTGCCCAAAGGTTGGCGATGCAATAGATGTGCAGCGGCCCCTGCATAGCGTTGCCCCCGACATCACAATGTGGGCGTAACCACTTATGACTAGTGCAGCGTTACCAACTCGTAATGGCGTTGCTCGTTTTGCAGAGCTTGATATTGCTCGCAGCATTGCACTGTTCGGCATCATTATTTTGAACTACCACGGCTATCTCAATGGTGCTAACGCCACAGGATCTGTTCAAACCACGTGGTTCGCTCGCCTCATGGATCCGTGGAATGGGCTACTCGTTCCTAGCCCTGTCATCTTTGTAGTAGTTGCTGGTATCGGGTGCGGTCTCCTCACATCAACAAGTCGGCAAGTAAGCACATCAGAAATGCGTTGGCTGCTCATTCGGCGTGGAACATTTCTCTTCACCATCGGAACGATGTTTGAGTGGGTCTGGCACGGCACCATTCTTCCGTATTACGGAATTTATTTTATTTTGACAGCCGGCATATTTCATTTAAAAACAAAACACATCGCCGTACTTGCAGCAGCTATCACTGTGACTGCTGCACTTATTTCCTTTTGGCGCTACCACCAAGAAATCAACGGCCATTCAACTAGTTGGTTGCAACCATTTGAACCCGTTACACCCCGCAATCTCATCTTTCGTTATTTCATTGACTACACACATCCAGTGCTGCCGTGGTTTACGTTTTTCTGCGTTGGGCTTATCATCGGAAAGTCTTACTCCGTCTTTCGCAGCAAGAGAAAAACCATCCTTTTCGCCTGTATTCCAGCTATATTCTGCATATACCTCGTCAGTGGTCTTGCACTTCATCACACTGACGGTTCTTGGCAGCGCGTTTTGAGTACAGACCCCTTTCAGCGAGGCATATTGGCAACAGTTGGCGCTTGTACAAGTGCAGTACTTGTGGTCATACTCATTTCTTTTGCAGCCGACGCATATGCAACCGCACCCCTTATGCAAGTGCTGCAGCGGTCGGGGCAAATTACGTTGACTCTCTACCTTTGCCATGGTTTTGTTTACAACGCAGCCGTCCACTGGTGGAACTGGGTTCAACCAGGTGGGTTCACCAACGCATTCATTTTTGCCAGCGTGGTATGGATTCTTCTCATCGCATTCGGCGCGTGGTGGCAACGTTTCATCGGCAAAGGGCCTGTAGAAGTTATTTATCGCAAATTTGGAAACTAAGAGCGCAGTTAAATTCTCGCCATGCGGTTCATACCGCGCAGAGCAAAAGCCGCTGCACCAATCAGCGAACCATCGTCGCCTAAGCGCGCAGGAACAATGCGCGCTCCTGTTGAAAATTCGAGTCGGCACAATTCATCGAGGCTGTTTTGTGCTGCTTGGAAAAATGGAGCACCAAAACCCAACGCCACACTTCCACCAACAACAGCAAGTGGCAGGTCGAGTAAGTTGCACACAGATGCAATGCCACGACCCACAAGCCGACCCGTGCGCTGAATAATTTCATACGTCGGTTGCGTAGGAGGTCTACCCGTAATGGCCTCAATTGCTGGGCCTGAAGTTTCTGCCTCTAGGCATCCACGTGCGCCACAAGCGCATCGACGGCCGCTTGGCTCCACAATGATGTGCCCAATGTGCCCAGCATTGCCCGATGCACCGTCGAGGAGGCGGCCATTCAAAACAATGCCACCGCCAACGCCAGTAGAAACCACCATTGCTAGAAAGTTGTCGTGCCCTTTGGCCGCGCCTTTCCAGCCTTCACCAAGTGCAAGTACTTTGGCGTCGCCATCGGCAAATACTGGTAAGCCGGTCAGAATTCGTAATCGGGGAACTAATGGGAAATCGCGCCAGCACGGAATGTTGAGTGGCGACACCAACTCGGCATTTTCTGTCATTGGCCCTGCGCAACCCACACCAAGTGCAACTGGTTGCGCCCCGTGTTGACCGCGCGCTTTGGTGAGCATGGTGTCGACCAGCTGCGCAACATCGTTGAAAAGATTTTCATCGCTTTGGTTACTACGCACCGCAATGCGACCTCGGTCGATGACTGTTCCTTCACGAGTAACAAGCCCTGCAGCAATTTTTGTGCCACCAATGTCGAGAGCGAGAAGGACGTCCATTCCGCTCTAGTGTCTATCGCACAGCAACAACAAAGTAAGTTATTTCCGCGAGTAATCTGTAACTACATGCTGTGCACTAGTCCGCCACCGGGATGGGACGCCCTATTTACGATTGAACTGTCTAAAAATTATTGGGAAATATTGAGTATTTATATAGAGTCAGAACGTGCATCGTTTGAAATTTATCCACCACGCAATGAAACTTTTGCAGCCTTCAATGCAACTCCTTTGCACAAAGTCAAGGTGGTAATTGTGGGGCAAGATCCATATCACCAACCTGGTCAAGCGCATGGTCTGAGTTTTTCTGTCAACAACAATGTTGCACTACCCCCATCACTCCGAAATATTTTCACTGAGTTGAACAATGATTTGAACGTTGACCGCAGTGAACACCCCATGAAAGGAAACCTCATGTCGTGGGCAGAGCAAGGCGTGTTGTTGCTGAACACCACATGCACTGTGCGTCGCGGCGAAGCTGGGTCACACAGTGGCAAAGGTTGGGAAAAATTTACAACTGCCGCGCTACGAGTAGTTGCCGAAACACATGAACACGTGGTTTTTATATTGTGGGGCAAGCATGCTCTAGCGCTGAAGGGTGATCTCGACACATCTGGCCATAAACACACCTTCATTGAGTCGCCGCATCCGTCACCACTGTCTGCATACCGCGGTTTCTTTGGATCTCGGCCCTTTTCACGCACGAATAAAGCACTGATTCAGCACGACCAGGCACCGATAGAGTGGTAATTTATAGAGTAGTCATTGGTTATCGTTAAGAGAAAGTTCACTATGGGTTCAGTTCGCAGACACGCCATTCTTGATGCCTCTGCTGCCGTCGTCTGGGACTTCATTGGTCGCCCGGGGGCTCTACACGAATGGTTCCCCATTACAGCAACACGCATTGAAGGCGACAAGCGCTGGATCACTCTGCCTACTGGCATTGTTTTCGAAGAAGACATCTTGCTGGTCGACCACGACCTACGCCGCTTCCAATACGGCATTACGAACAACCCACTCATCACAAACCACCTGGGCACGTACGACGTTATTGAATTAACACCTTCCACCTGCATCGTTGTTTACAGCACCAATGTGGAACCAGAAGTTTTTGCACTTGCTATTGGAGCTGCTGCCGGTGAGGGAATGCGTTTTCTTGAAAAGAAATACGGCATTCCAAAAAATGAAGGAACTCGCTAATGCCTCGTCGTATTTTGTTTATCACCACCGACCAACAACGCTTCGATGCATTGGGCTGCAATGGTGGCACTGTTGCGCGCACTCCTGTGGTCGACTCATTTGCCAAAGAAGGCATTCGTTACAACCGTGCGCTTCCTTCCAACGTGGTGTGTATGCCATCGCGTAGCTCGATGATTACTGGGCAACATGTTTCTACTCATGGTGTATGGATGAATGGCGTCACTCTTCCTGTGGACGCGCCAAGCATTGCAGCCGACCTCTGGCGCAAAGGCTTTCGCACATCGCTCATTGGCAAGGCTCACTTTGAACCGTTCCTTGACCCGTTTGCACTCTTTACGGAAAACACCATTGCCACACAAGGCGTGGAAACCGTCATGCATAAAAATGCCAACGGAACCGAAGAGCCTCACCGCGGCTTTGAACACCTTGAATTTGCTACGCACAACGCAATGGGTCCTTTGCATTACGCCCAATGGATACGCGCGAACTTCCCTGAAGGCGCCGACATGCTCTACCCCATCATTAACCGCAAATTGCAGGTGAATGAAATGGGTGGCGGCGACACCGGAGCCCCACAGGTAAAGCACAACCCCATGCCTCGCGAGTGGTACCACACCGAATGGGTGGCCGACCGAGCCATCAACTGGCTCTCATCACAAAGCGACGATGACGACATGTTTTGTTGGGTGAGCTTCCCCGATCCACATCATGCGTGGGACCCTCCAATGTCGGAACTGCATCGCGTGAACTGGCGTGACCTCGACCTTCCTGCTGGCTACATCAGCGACCCTGCCGAGCGTGAACGTATTTTGGGTGCGAAGCCAGCGCAGTGGCTGGCGTGGTACAACGGCGAATTTGTTTCCAACTTTGAAGCACCGGCCCAATGGGTGCCGAACACGCTGACCGCCGACCAAGTGCGTGAAGTCAATGCCATGGTGCATATTGAAAATGAACTCATCGATGAAGCAATTGGTCGCATCGTTGGTGTGTTCAAAGATCGTGGATGGTGGAACGACACCGACGTTATTTTCACTACCGACCACGGCGAATTCCAAGGCGACTTTGGTCTGCTCTTTAAAGGCCCGTACCATGTCGACTCTCTGATGCGCCTGCCACTTGTTTGGCGCCCTGCGCCATCTCGCGTTGGTGTTACTACGCCAACAGTGGTGAACACACCGGTGAGCCTCGTTTCACTTGCTGCAACTTTTGCTCACATTGCAGGCCTGCCTCAACCCGCCTACGTAGAGGCTGCGCGACTACCGCTGAACGATGCAGAGTCAATTGAACTGAAGCACGAGCGAGTTCTCACCGAATGGGACAGTGTTCTGTTTGGCAAAATTGTGTCGTTGCGCACCATTACTCGTGGTTCGTGGGTATGCACTGCAACATTGCCAGGCTCGGTACACGACGGCACCGATGGCGAGTTGTACAACTTGGTTGACGACCCGCTTCAACATCACAACTTGTGGCACAACAAAGAACACCGCGCAACACGCGACGACCTTCTTGCCGACATGTGGGACCACTTGCCAGAGCGCATCGGCGTTCGACGCGAATGTGATGCTCCGGTATAACGCTCGTTAGAGCGCTTTCACCCATTTCATTGCGTTGTCGAGCATCGCAATTTGTGCGTCTACTTTATTGACCGGAGTCATATCGCCTGTCAACATGCGGTTTGCCATAGTACTGAGCGACAACCACGTAGTGCCAGAGGCTTTCCATGCAGCAACTTCGGGCGATAGCAACTCTTCTCCGCGCTGTAAATGCAAAACAGCATCGGTAGGGAAACTTGCAACATCACGACCTTGATTCACCAGCTCTTCGCGCAAAATAACAAGCGCATTTTGAATTCGTTCACCGGTATTTCCAAAGATGTAACCGTCACCCATGCGCGCTGCGCGGCGTACCGACGCTTCTGCGCTGCCACCGAACCACACAGGAATTTGACGATTGGGCAAAGGAACAATTCCACCGCGGTCGACACGGTGATATTTGCCTGAAAAGTCGTTCACTGGTGATGTCCATAACTGGCGCATCAATTCAACTTGTTCTTCCATGCGTTTTGCACGGTTGCGAAACTCTGTATTCAACGCTTCGTACTCGACATAGTTCCAACCAGTTCCAACGCCAAGCACCAAACGCCCACCGCTCAACATGTCGAGATCTGCGGCTTGTTTGGCAACTAATACTGCTTGTCGCTGCGGAAGAATAAGCACACCGGTGACTAGTTCAATGTTGGTTGTAATGGCTGCAAGGTAGCTAAACAGCACCAATGGTTCATGAAACTCATCTTGTTCGGTATATGGGCCCCACAACTTTGGTTCACGATTGGCGTGTACTGCACCAACAACATGGTCGTAGGCAACAATGCGTTCAAAACCAAGATCTTCCACTGCTGACACCCAGGACCGTATTGCTCCGGGGTCTTTGCCCATTTCAGTTGTGGGGAATACTGCTCCGTATCGCATGGACTCACTGTACGACTTCTGATAGGACTAGGCGATGGCGCAGAATATGCAATTCGACAAAACGTACTATCAACGCTTCTACGGAAAGTCGGGCGTACATGATGCCGAGAAAATTACCCACCTTGCCCAGGGTGTTCACGCGTTGTGCGCCTGGTGGGGCTTGCCCATTCGTAGCGTTCTCGACGTAGGCGCGGGCCCCGGATTTTGGAGCAATTGGTATCGCACTGAGCACCCGAAGGTAAAAGTTCTTTCAACCGATTTTAGTGAACACGCATGCACAACTTTTGGCCATGAGCAACGCGATATCAGCACGTGGACTCCAGTTCGCTCTTATGACCTCGTCATTTGTCATGGTGTGTTGCAATACCCCAGTAATACAGATGTACAAAAGGCTATGGCAAACTTGGGTAAAGCAACTCAGCACTTCATGTACTTAGAAATACCAACAAAAAGTGACTTTGAAGATGTAGTTGATGCAACAGTGACCGACATGAACGTGCATCATCGCAGCGGCGCTTGGTACCGCAAAGAACTTGCACCATATTTCATTCAAGTGGGTGCGGGGCTGTGGCAATCACGCCACAGCAATATTCCAATGTACGAACTAGAAGCGTGTCGTTAAAAAGTTAAGGCCGCGCAAGTACAGCGTCGCTCACCCAACATGTTTCAAGATGCAGTGTTGAACGAATACGCACCACTCGTTTTTCTTCGTGTACAGCTTTGCCACACATGGAAAGTGCAGCTTTAATACACGACTCCTCATCGGGCAGAATCATAGGCAACTTGCTGCGGCGCACGCCCGATGGACCTGCAGTAAAACAGTTGAGATACGTCTTTTCCCAGTCAATAGCGTTTGCGACCGCAGCAGGAATAAAGTCGGCGAGACCGATGCCCAACACGTTTCCACCAGATGCTTCGGTAATGCTGAGCAACACAATTGTTGCTGGAGGGTGAGGAAAATCACTGAGCCCGTGCACCCAGAATCGCCCGCTGACGTTGGGGTCAATAGTGGTACCAGAAATATCTTTTCCACCGCGCTCCACAATGAGAACATCAATGTCGGTGAAAGGCAACTGAGGAACAAGGGAACGTGCATATGCGGTGAGGTCTCGTTCCGTATCTCCACCCACTTCATCGCTCAATAACGCTTGCACGCGAACAACTGCTCCGGCACACGACTCGACTGTTGCAACACCGCCCAAGAGTCGACCTGTTGAACGCAAAGCAGAAATGCCGTCTAACAATCGCACGGCCATTTGCTCTGGGCCACATGAATGAATAAGTGCTGCACCTGGCTGTTTACCAAAACCCACAACTGCCATTTTTGTGCATCCACTTTCAATGGGCCCTTTAAAACAGGTGTGTGGCTTCACTCGGTTCACCGGCAAGATGTAATGAGCATCTGCAGCGTGCTCATCTAAATACACGGGGGTGCCAGCAGCAGTGCGCGCTACTTCAAGTGTTTTCATTGACGAGCGAATATCGCAGCCAATACTTTCTTCGGTTACTCCCAATGTGGCGAGTAATTTTTTTTGACCTTCTGCGGTTCCGCCAGCATGGCTACCCATTGCAGGCACAACAAACGGAAGTGCACCCAGTTCACGCAAAGCAGCAATTGTTCCTCGTAAAGTTTCCACTCGCCCGGTGAGACCTCTGCTTCCTGCTCCTACTGCAACGGTTTTCCCCTGCAGTTCGACGGAAGCAAAGCGATCTTTCACCGCCTGCGCGACCGCAACTTCCACATTGCCAACTGGTGCTGGTTGAGGAACATCAAGCGCAATTTCATGGAGTTCTGGCACCACCAGATCGGGAGAATAGGGCAGCCTCACACCCTGTGACAGTTGTTCCCACGAGCTATCCATATATGAAGAGTAACGACCGCTACTACACGGCCGTGCCATCGGCTAGCGTCGTACCATCCCATAAGTTCATGAATTCAACATTCTGTGGACTACATCAATACATCAAGGAGAAAACATGCGTCGTATTCAACGCCTCGCTATTCCAGTAGTAGCACTTAGTCTCTTTCTCGTTGCCTGCGGCAGCGACAGTGACACCACAACTGACGAAACAACCGTCGACACCTCAGCAGAGGTAGTTACCGACGACACCATGGCAGATGATTCTGCCGCAGCAAAAATTGACATCGCAGCATTAGGGCTCATCAAAGAGGGTGCCATTACTGTTTGCACCGACGCTCCATACGAGCCATTTGAATTCCAAGAAGAAACCACCAAAGAATGGACCGGCTTCGACATGGACCTCATGAAGGTCATCGCCACCAATATTGGCGGCTTGTCGTTGGAGGTAACAGTTCAACCATTCGACGGCATTTGGCTTGCTCCAAAAGCAAAAACCTGCGACCTTGTTGCATCAGCTATGACTATTACCGAAGAGCGTTCTGCGAATGCATTGTTCTCTGAGCCATACTTCGACGCCGATCAGTCACTTCTTGTTCGCACAGATGACAAGGCAACACTTGTTGACCTTGCATCTCTGAAAGGCAAAACCATTGCCGTACAAACCGGCACCACCGGCGAAACATATGCCAAGGAAAATGCAAAAGACTCCACATTGAAGTCATTTGATGAACCAGCAGCAATGTTCCTTGCACTTGAAGGCAAGCAAGTTGATGCAATCTTGCAAGACCTTCCAGTGAACGGCGCCCGACAGGTGAAAGAGCCAACCAAGTTTGCCCTTACCGCAACATTTGCCACAGGTGAGCAATACGGCTTTGCATTTTCACAAGACAACACAACACTTGCCACTGCAGTAAATAACGGCCTTGCTGCTGCAAAAGACTCGGGCGAATACGACACCATTTTCGCGAAGTACTTCGGCGCAAAGGGTTAATACAAAGGCTTTTACCTTTTACACATTATGAATATGAGTCGACGCCAACGCTTGCAACTGGTACGAGGTGGCATTTATACCCTCACCATTGCAGCGTTGGCGTTGCTCATTATTTCAGTCGATTGGGGCGCACTTGGTGGCGCACTTTTCAAATGGGAAGTTGTTAAAAAACAATTTCCCGACATTCTCACCAGTGCACTTCGTAACACCATTATTTTCACTATTTTTGGTTTCATTGGTGGCTTATCGCTAGGTCTGTTGCTGGCCATTATGCGTCTCTCCAAAAGCAAGCCCTACCGCTGGTTTGCTGCCACCTACATTGAAATTCTCCGTGGCATTCCACTGCTTGTCACGCTTCTCATTCTCGGCTTTGGTATTCCCATCGCCACTGGCTGGAGCTGGCCCAACCCTTACGTGCAAGGTGCAGTTCCACTCGCCCTTGTTGCCGGGGCATACATTGCCGAAACGGTACGCGCAGGCATTGAGGCAGTCCCCCGTGGCCAAATGGAAGCAGCTCGTTCGCTTGGCATGTCGTACACAAGAGCCATGGTGACCGTCGTAATTCCTCAGGCATTTCGCATCATTGTTCCACCACTCACCAACGAATTCGTACTGCTCATTAAAGACACGTCGCTCATTTCCGTTCTTGGCGTTACTGAACGCACGCTCGACCTCGCACGCTTTGGTCGTAACGGAGTAAATGACTCTGCAAATGCCACACCACTCGTTGTTGCTGGCCTTGTGTATTTAGCTCTTACTATTCCGCTCACGCAGTTAGCTGCCTGGATGGAACGACGTTCAAAAGTGGGCCGGCGATGAGCGAACCTCTTGTAGAACTTCGTCAATTGCACAAGAGTTTTGGCGACAACCACGTACTGCGTGGAATTGACCTCACCGTTGCCAAGGGCGAAGTGCTATGCATCATTGGGCCATCGGGCTCAGGAAAAAGCACCCTATTGCGTTGCGTCAACATGCTCGAGCAGCCAACAGGCGGTCAAGTGTTTGTGGCAGGAGTAGAACTCACCCATCGCGACTGCGATATTGACAAAGCTCGACGTGCCACTGGCATGGTGTTTCAGCAATTCAATTTGTTTTCTCATCTTTCTGTGCGCGACAACGTGACCATTTCTTTGTGCAAAGTGCTGAAGATGAAACTTGCCGAGGCCAATGCGCGTGCTGATGTTCTCTTAGATCGTGTTGGTCTTGCCGACAAGGCATCTGCCTACCCAGCACAGCTCTCAGGTGGTCAGCAGCAGCGTGTCGCCATTGCCCGTGCTCTTGCTATGGAACCCAGTGTGATGTTGTTCGATGAGGCAACAAGTGCACTTGACCCAGAACTCGTTGGCGATGTACTTGGCGTCATGCGCGAACTCGCCGAAGATGGAATGACCATGTTGGTAGTAACCCATGAAATGGGTTTTGCTCGCAATGTTGCCGACCGAGTTATTTTCATGGACGGTGGCGTCATTGTTGAAGAAGGAAATCCTTCTCAAATCATTAATGAACCACGTGAGGAACGTACTAAAAAGTTCCTTGCAAACGTTCTAGAGAACTAATGCTGCGATGCCCTAAGGCAATGCGACAATAGTGATTGTGCCCGCAGCACCATCGACCGTGATGGTGGCGCCATCGGGAATGCGATGCGTTGCATCGGTGACCGACGCGACACAAGGAATACCCAGTTCACGGCTCACGATGCTGGCGTGCGAACCAACTGCACCAAGGTTCACCACTACCGCACCAGCGGCAAGGAACAACGGTGTCCACGATGGGTCGGTGTTGAGCGTGACCAAAATGTCGTCGGCATCGAGCCCAGAAGGGTCAAATGGGTCAAGAATGATGCGCGCCTTGCCGGTGTAAACACCCGCTGAACATGCAGCACCCGTGAGCACGTCGCCTACTTTGACAATTTCGTAGTTGCCTGCGCCACGGCGCTTCCACTGCGACAAAGGAGGAACAGAGCCATTCACAATAAATGGCGGTTCCAAAGTGGCAAGTTCTGCGTGGTCGAGAGCGCGCTCAGCAAGTGTTGCCTTAAATGAAACAGGGTTTGCCAGGAATGCATCAAGCTCGGCTTCGAGCAGCATAAAAATATCGCTTTCATTGGCAATATTTCCTGCTGCAGCATGCCTGCGGCCGAGCTCTGTAATAGCAACACGCACTTCGTGAATAACGGCAATGTTGTTCGTTTTGCAACGCTCGCGTGCTTGTTGCCAACCAGCGGCTGATGCATAACCAGCAGCGAACATTCCTGCAGTTTCCGCATCACCAGCAAGTGCTTCAGAAATTTCAGCAAACAAACGCGCACGTTCTGCACCATTGCGCTTGCTTGCTGCGCGAGGGTCAGAACCATCACTTTGGTGACGCAAGCGATCGAGTTGAGCAAACGCCAAACGTGGGTTTGTTTCATAACTATGTGCAGCAGGGTCCCACTCGTTTGGCCCACGCGAACCATGCTTCAACTTGAATGCATTCAGCGCTTTTTCAAACTCTGTGCCAGCAATGCGGCCTTCCCAACCGTCGAACCCAGCATCGAATGCCGCGGTCATTTCAGGTGTCGAGCGAATGGTGCGTGAGAGATCCCACAAGTCGATGGCGATGAGCGCAGAGTCAACGTCGCCAACTGCACCAATAAGACGCACGCCATCTTCTGGGCGGCCGATGGCTGCAGTAATTGCTTGCACGGCTCCTGGCCCAAGCGAAGCGCCAAGCGATGACCACACGTGTTGTTCGAATGTAGTGACCAAGACAGGGGCCATACTGCGTGCACGTGCAACGAGTTCTGCATCGCTCAGCTTCGACAAGTCGGGGCGTTCAGCACGAATTTTTATGGCGAGAATTTTTTGTTCCTCTACCGGTGGATGCACCGTGGAACCCATGACGTAGGCCATGGTTTCGCCAAGCCTTGCCTCATGAACAGCGCTTTCGTGCCATGGCTCTGCAACGTACGGTGGCACATCGGGGTTTGCATCGAAATACGCGGCATCAATAGCCTCTGGGCTCGCACCTGGCATACGTACGCCCATGAGGCGAGCTTGCATGAGCGAGTTATAGAAGTAGCCACCGAAAAGTCCGAATGTTTCTGGCGGCGTGCCGTAATCTTCGTGTTCAAAAACGCCGAAAGTAACGAAGCCCAATTTGCACCCCAGCACAACGCCTTTTTCCCAGCACAAACTCCACCCCAATGGGCTCACTGGGTCGGCCAATACGTCGGCAGCATTGCCGCGGGTGTAGCTAGGAAAACGCTTTGTAGGAGTGCGGTCAATAATCCATTTATCGGCTAACACGGTTTCCCCCTTTGGCGCTGATGGCCTTGACCATCAGTACACTTTCGTACTCGTGAAAAACTACCTGAGGTGAGGCCTGAGTCACACTACGAGGACTGAGGAAATTCTCAATTTGCCGCTGGGTTCCCTAAATTGGCCGCGGAATTGGCGGATTGCCACCTGTCAGCATGCCTTCTGCCCGTTCCTTTACTAATTCCACATAGCGCGGGTGGGTCATAATCCAAAAGGTTCCGTTGTTAATGGCCTCAAGTACTTGGTCGGCAACATCTTCTGGGTCAATGGCCTCGGTCGCCGTGGTGAGACCTTGAGTACCAAAGGCTTCGCCCTTTACACCACCTGGGCGATTGCGCTCGCTGAAACCAATTTTTGTGCGCACCACTCCGGGGCAAAGTACCGATGCTCGCAATGGCACGTTGGCTGCCATGGCATCGGCCAACAGTGCTTCAGACAATGCAACGACTCCCTGCTTTGCGACGTCGTATGAAGCAATGCTCGGGAACGCCAAAATTCCTGCTGTCGAAGCGGTGTTCACCACGTGACCAGGTTCGCCAGAAGCAAGCATGCGCGGCACGAAAGAGTGCACGCCGTAAATGGGACCCCACAAGTCGACGCCCAGTACCCACTCCCACGATTCAATTGATGCTTCCCAAGTGAGGTCGCGATGCACAACGCCTGCGTTGTTGCACAAAATATGAACTGCACCAAACTCTTCATAAGAGAAATCGGCAAGTGCCTCAACAGCATTGCGATCAGACACATCACATCGCATTGCAGCACATGGAATACCTGCGTCATTCAACAAATCGCTTGCGGCATCGAGTGCGCCTTGTTCAACATCGGCAATTACTACGTTCATGCCCTCTGCTCCAAAGCGCTGAGCCATTGCCAAACCGATTCCCGATGCACCGCCCGTGATGACTGCGGTTTTTCCTTGCAAGTTTCCTAATACACCAGCCATGTGCGCTCCTTATGAAATATCCCTATTCAACGAGCGTAGTTCTTTTCTCAACTCCGCCTGCCCAACTACTTCGCCAACGCCACTATTGTCGTGCCATGAGCATTCTTGACATATTTCGCATGGACGGAAAAGTAGCTGTCGTCACCGGATCCGGCCAAGGTATTGGTCGTGGCATTGCATGGGCGCTTGCCGATGCTGGCTGCGATGTTGTTCTGAACTCGCGACGCCAAAGCGACCTCGATGAAACGGCTGCAGGCGTTCGTGAACGCGGCCAACGTGCCCTCACCGTTGCCGGTGACATTCGTGATTTTTCTGAAAACATTGCCGCAGCCACTATTAAAGAATTCGGTCGCCTCGATGTATGGGTCAACAACGTTGGTGGTTCCGATGAAAAAACAACACGCACATTGGTTGATACACCCGATGAAGTTTTTCGTAGCCAACTTGAATTGAACCTCACCTCTGCATTTCAGGGTGCAAAAGCCGCAGCATCAAATATGCCCAATGGTGGAGTCATCATCAACATTGCATCTGGTGCCGGCATGCGTGGCTCGCCAATGACTGGCCCCTATGCAGCATCTAAAGCAGGCATGATCAACCTCACCCTTACTCTGGCCCTTGAACTCGCCGAGCGTGATATTCGTGTGAACACCGTTTCACCAGGGCCAATTGCTACAGAAGCATTTCTAGAAGTGCTTGGCATAGCAGCCGACCTCGACGCCATTGCCTCAACTATTCCACTACGTCGCCTAGGAACTCCCGACGATATTGGTGCGGCAGTTTTGTATCTTGCGTCGCCAGCATCGTCGTGGGTCACTGGCCAAAACATTCTTGTTGCCGGCGGCCGCACGGAACGCAGCTACCAATACGGCGGTCGAGAAAAAAAGAAGTAGCTCATGGCACCCATTGCCCAACCATTTACCATTCCGTACAGCGCTGAAGCTGTGGCAGACCTCCATCACCGACTCGACAACACGCGCTTTCCTCTCGGTGTGGCAAATGAGCAATGGAAATACGGCATGCAACAAGAATGGTTTCAATCGTTCTTGCACTATTGGCGTCACGAATTCAGCTGGGAACAACAAGTCGAAAAAATGAATGCGCTCCCCAACTATCGCGTTGAGATTGATGGCATCCCCTTGCACTTTGTGCACCTGAAAGGAAGTGGTCCTGCTCCACTGCCCATCATCACCACTCATGGCTGGCCGTGGAGTTATTGGGACTACCGCGATGTTGCACAGCAACTTGCCCACCCCGAATTGTTTGGTGGCTCACCACTCGATTCATTTGATGTTGTTGTTCCCTCACTTCCCGGTTTTGGTTACTCTTCTCCATTACCTGTGGGCCATCTCTCTACGCGAGATGTTGCACACCTGTGGAACAAACTCATGACCGAAGTTCTTGGTTACCCCACGTACTGCGCCCATGGTGGCGATTGGGGTGCCATTGTTACTGCAGAACTCGCACATGCCCATGCTTCGTCGCTTCATGGCGCACACATCACATTGCCCATGTTTTTTGGTCTGAATCGTGCCGACATCACTGCTAGCGATTATGACGATGAAGAAAAGCATTATCCAGAACTCATGAAAACACGTATGGCTACAGCAACAAGCCATTACACCGTGCAAGGAATTGAACCCGAAACACTCGCTTACGCGATGCACGACTCTCCTGCAGGAATGGCTGCATGGCTCATTGAACGACGGCGCCTGTGGAGTGATTCAGCCGACGCAACCGGACACCGCGATGTAGAGCGTGCATTCACTATGGAAGAACTTGCAACATTGGTGAGCATCTATTGGTTCACCGAAACATTTGGTAGTTCATGTCGCATGTATTACGGGCGCACAAATGAACCATGGCAACCTGAACACAACCGCACTCCCATTATGGAAGCACCCACTGCTATGGCTGTATTCCCTGGCGACCTTATTTTTCTGCCGCGCCGTGCTGCAGAACGTGTTGCCAATATTCAACGCTGGACCCGCATGCCAGCCGGTGGCCACTTTGCAGCAGCAGAAGAACCCGAGTTGGTCGCTCGCGACGTGACAGAGTTTTTCCGTACCTATCGGTAACTACAACTTTGGTTTGGTTTTGTCCTGTTACAGGAAATGCTATTTTTCCTCTATGACAATTGATGCAAACAATTACCCACTGCGCCCCGACGAAATCACTACAGACTGGTTAGAGGCAGCACTGAAGTCGAGCAACACAATGCCAGCAAGTGCGGGCATTACGAGTGTTGCACGTCGCCCCATTGGTGTTGGCGTAGGAATGCTCGGTCTTATTGAAGTCATTACGCCTACGTATTCGGGTGATGCAGGAAATGCACCAAAGTCTGTTGTTGTGAAATACCCCACAGAAGTAGAAGGCAACTTGGCTGTTGCTACCACCTTCAATGTGTATGAATGTGAAGTTCGCTTTTGCCAGTTACTGGGGCCAAAGGCCGGTTTGCGCCTTCCCAAGTTGTATTTCGCTCACACCACTTCTGCTTCATCATTCATCATGGTGATGGAAGACCTTTCTGGTTATGCACTTGGCGACCAAGTAGAAGGCTGCAGTGTGAAGCAAGCAGAGATGTCAATTATTGAAATGGGCAAGCTCCACTCAGCATTTTGGGAAAAGGTTGATTCTGATGATTTTGAATTTGTTCCGTATCACTATCCCAGTGTTCACTCCGATGCATTGCTGCAAGGAGCGATAGCGGGTTGGGATGCAATGGTTGCCATTTTTGGTGACGTCATTAGCCCCGAGTTGAAGAACAACAAAGACAAGTTCCTCACAACGGTTCCCAAAATGCAAGCGTGGATTGTTTCTCACCCA
>Ga0114970_10000391_pt1 | contig 32638 bp, 31 predicted proteins | sample M_140205_XF_Meta_FD_87030 | JGI IMG/M metagenome (GOLD analysis project Ga0114970, IMG submission 87030) | Freshwater microbial communities from Lake Montjoie, Canada to study carbon cycling - M_140205_XF_MetaG | ecosystem: Environmental > Aquatic > Freshwater > Lake | place: Lake Montjoie...
CTCGCTTTACGGGGTCTATCCAAATCGTGAGTTTGAGCCGCTCCTGCCCCTGCAGCCGGTATTGAGCCTTAAGAGTCAGGTTGTTTTTTTTAAGGTTGTACAGAAGGGTGCTGGGGTGAGTTACGGACACAGTTGGTATGCGCCAGCAGACACCCGAGTGGTAACGATTCCGCTCGGATACGGCGACGGATATATGCGGGCTTTATCTAATTGCGCGCAGGTGATTATCCGTGGAAAACGATCTCCTATCGTTGGCGCTATCTGTATGGACCAATTGATGGTGGATATCGGTAGTGGTGAGGCTTACAACGGAGATGAGGTTGTTTTGATAGGTAGCCAGGGAGCGGAGCACATTACCGTAGCAGAGCTAGCCCACGCCGGTGGTCTCAGTGAGTACGAGCTCCTTGTGAACCTCAATCAACGTATTCCGCGGATTTTTGTGGGGTAGAGTTATCCTCTAACCGCTATGATAGCAGTCAGCGCGGCCAGTTCAGATCTAAGGGTGCTTTTACCAAGCGAGACAGGTAGCCAGCCGGAAGATTTAAGTAGCGTCTCTTCCTCTGGGCTAAGATCTCCCTCTGGTCCTATAACGATGGCGGTAGCCACACTGTTATTTAGTGTTGAAAGTAAGGCATGGACTGGAGCGGCGTCTGGTGAGAGTGAGCAATATAGCTTAAGGCCAACTGAGTTTGATGGAAGGGTCTGCGCTGCCGCACTAATCTCCGCTGCCGCACTAAGAGATCGCACAACATGTATCTGTGGTGGGCGGGATTGCTTACTCTGTTGAGCGGCTGCTTGAGCTATCTTTGTAAGGCGAGCAGCTTTTGCTGAAAGCTCCCTCTCATCTTTAAGTCTTACGACGCTGCGCTCAGCCTGCCAGAAGATAATACTAGAGCAGCCGAGCTCTGTAGCCCAGTCGCATACCAGCTCGTTTTTTTGTCCCTTACAGAGAGCAAAGAGCAGCACTATGGGCCGTTGTAATAGCTGAGTATCGGGCAAGGCCTCTTTAATTAGAACCGTCACTCCAGAGGTATTGGAGAGGATCACAGCGCTAAAGATGGCCCCAGAGTCAGGGTCCCCTAACTCAAGATGGTCGCCATCCTTTAAGCGCAGCACGTCCCTTAGGTAATGTGTGTTCTCTTGAGAGAGTTCAATCTGCTGGTGCAGGATATCTATTCCCTGTGGGCACAGAGCATCAACAAAGAGGCGAGGGCCTCTTTTAACACCGCTTCTGTGCACAGATTCTTTGCGCACATCTGACGTCATGGGATTTTTCCGAAGTCCTCGCTTACTTCTTGCGAAGGCCGAGCTTATCAAGACGTGCGGCAAGATATGCCATCTTGTCGTATCCAACGATACGCTCGCCGCTCTCAAGTACGAAGGTCGGTGTATCGAAGACACCAAGTTTGCGACCACGCTTGTAGATACCCTTTACTCGCTCCCTTGTGTCGGAGGAGGATACTTTGCTCAGAAAGTCACCTAGATCTATATCAAGATCGTCGCAGAGCTCATTCATGAAGGAATCCTCATTTGGATTCTCACCGAGGCCCCACCACTTGTTAAATACCTTGATGTTGTATTCAAGCAGTACACCGAGATCGTTCGCTATAAGCGCACCACGGGTAAGGCGACCTGGATCATGCTCAACCTCTGGCCAGTTCTCTGGATATACGAGTGCGAGATTGCGCTCCTCTGCCAAGCGCTTTGTGTCCTCAAAGAGGTATGAGAGCTTGTCTGGTAGTACCCCTGTCTGAGGAAGGGGCTGCCCAGCAGCCTTAGCTGAGAAGGGCTGCCACAATAGCTCTACATCATACTTGGCCTGGATATCGTATATCGGGTCCATAGCAAGGTAAGAGTAAGGGCTCTGGAACGAATAAAATACCTCAACATTCACTGTCATAAGCTCACTTCACAAAATGAAAAACTTGTTAATCCGTACGCCTATCGGGAGCATCGATTTGATGTGCTTTTTTGGAGGGGGAGCGCGATTCAATGAAGCGCAGCAACCTCTCCTTGAGGCGCATCGGCATGGTAGCCGCCCGAGGTGTGGTTATAGACCATCTAACGTGTTGAGAAGGTAATAGTATTCCTCTCGGTTTGCAAGGTTATCTTGACAGTTCTTAATGATAACAGGGGAGATAGCCACGTTAAAAAAGATAGATATCAGGTGGCGACTATCCTAGTTATGGTGTAATCAGTTCATATAGTTAGCTTGTTTTCGTTTCACAAAGTGGGCCTTAAAACACGCTAGCCTGCATCTTATATTAGGGCTGGAGCGGATAAAAATAGATGGGCCAAGGCATAGAGCAATTACTAACAGGTCAAGGCGAGGTCAAACGACCCCTGATCTGTATTGAGATTAATCCCCCACGCGGAACCGATGTCGAGGCCGTGCTGCAACGCTATGTAGGGGTTGACGGCATAGATTTCGTTAATGTGACCGACTCTGCGTTAGCAAAGATGAAGCTCTCTGGGCTTATCTTTGGCGCGCTCTTCAAGCAGCGCTTTGGAATCGAGCCGCTCGTTAATCTTTCCTGTCGAGATCGAAATGTTATCGCCATGCAATCGGACCTGCTTGGAGCCTGGTCGCTTGGAGTACGTTCGATCGTGGCCTTAACGGGCGATGCCGTAACGGTGGGGGATATGCCCGAGGCCAAGGGTGTATTCGAAGTTAACTCGATCGGACTGCTTAATATTATCTCTACCCTTAGGGATGGCAGCGACATGGCAGGCGTAGAGCTGAAAGGCAAACCTGATTACGTTGCGGGCGTTGTGGTTAATCCCAATGCGCGTAATCATGCAGTGGAGCTCAAACGACTTGCGCGTAAAAGGGATGCTGGCGCTGTTTATGCGCTCAGTCAGCCCGTTTTCGATATCGATCAGGCACAGGCATTTTTTGAAGCAGCCAAGCCTTTAGGAATTGATATCTTCGTTGGGCTGATGCCCTTTAAATCAGCGCGGGCCTTTGAAGGCATCGCTAAAGTTCCTGGTATTAAGGTAGCAGATACTATTCTAGAGCGGGTTAGAACTATTGAGGAGCCGGAGGTTGCCGAATTCTCGCTTGAGGTAGCGATGGAGATAGCGGCGCGGGTTAAGGACTCTGTTCGGGGGTTCCACGTTATTAGTGGAGGCGCACCTTTACTTGCTATAGAGTTGGTGCAGAGGTTAGTCTCATGGAGTCGCAATTAGTAAGGTGAGGTATGTCGTATGAAGCGTCGTGAAGAGATGACCTTCCTTGAGCGGATCTACATAGTCGAGATCGCAAAGGGTCTTAAAGTCACCTTTGGAAAGCTCTTCCATAATTTATGGTTGCATACCCTGCATGCCGTTGGTGTGAAAACACAGCTATCTGCAGGGGTCGCAATCCAGTATCCAAATATGCGCAGACCGTACCCAGAGAGGTATCGTGGTCGTCATCGCCTTACCCTTCACGACAACGGCGATGTTAAGTGCACCTCGTGCTTTCTCTGCGCTACGGCGTGTCCCGCACGGTGCATATATATAGAAGCGAGCGAGCACTCAGATCCAAGTATTGAAAAGCTTCCGAGGCGTTACGAGATCGATACTTTGCTCTGTATCTATTGCGGCTTCTGTGTTGAGGCCTGCCCGGTAGATGCAATCCGTATGGATACGGGAATTCATCCCGAGATCTATCCCCCCGATCCACACCTCTTTATTGAAGATCAGGAGACCCTCATGAATCGCTCCCGTATCCTTGATAAAGAGGGGCCGCACCGCCTCTATGATATGCATATGAAGCGCATGCAGGAGTTTGAGAAGGTAGTTCTATAGCCTATCTATAGCCTATTTATAGCCTATTTATCGAGGCTGCGTGGTATGAAGTTAGCTTTCCACAACTGGGCCTTTGACTGCTTTGCTCTTCTTGTAACGCTTGGATGCTTCTGTTCCAGTGCTTACGGAGAGCCGCTCCCGTTACCAGAGGGCATCGGTCCGATCCCAGAATTAACGGGCGCAACTAAGAGTGGCATAATCGTCAACGAGGTTAACCTCGATAGTTACCGAGCAGTTCTTCCCCCTGAATTAGCCGAGATCGTTGGGCGTAGTGAGTTAGTGCTTGAGGTTGCAAAGCCAAAGCTCCCATCTGTAAATGCGCAGGTAGCCCCAGATCAGGCGCACCTTCAGGTGCTGCCGAACGGAGAGCTGCAGGGGGCACCCCTCGCAGTTGTTGCGCCTTTGTTTTCAGCGCAAGCGCTCGCGCAATCCGAGGATAATAAGCGTGAACAGGCATATAAGGTGCTATGGAACGCAGCGGCGGTATTTTGGAGTCAGCGAGCCTTTTCATCGAAGTTGGCGTTCTCGATATTTAGCAGTCCAAGTGTAGATGGGCGCCAAACTAAATTTATCTTTGATCGTATCTATCCAGCCGCACTTGGAACCTCCGTTGGTACATTAAAGCCACTATTTCGTGAGAAGATATCGTTGCAATTTCCCGAGGTTGTTAAGGGTTTGGGGCGACTCTCATTTCGGTTTCTTGGTGCAACCGAGGATTATCTTTGGGCAGCGTCTGCGCTTATTCAGCAGGTTCGCCAACTAACTGGGAGCAATCGCTCTGATGAGCTTTTTAGCGGCGCATTCTCTCTAGATGATCTTATGGTTTGGTCCGGTAAGGTAGAGAATATCGAGCCGTTATCGGCAACTCGCATCTCGCTACTTGTGCCGTTCATAAACGCCACAGAGCGCGCCGTTGTAAAAAACGGAGGAGCGTGTGTCGAGGTGGATTTTGGTCTTTCAGCCTTGCAGTTAAACGGTGATTCACACAGGTTCCCTAAGTATCCGAGCTGGATTCCAACAAACGTGCGTATGGTGCCTAGAGAGGTCTGGCGGATTGAATACGCAGCCCTGGATGCCTTCTCCCTGGATGCCAGGCAGACTATATATATAGACGCAGAGACATCCCTGCCGGCCTACAAGGTCGTATGGGGCCAGGATGGCAAGCTGCGCAAGTTTGTTATGGGAGTTCTTGGCTTTATCTCGGTCAAGCAGGATGTTGTTCCATGGCCAGTGGGAGAGGTTATAGTAAGCCCGAACGGCGCTGGGTATGGGGTGCTAGCTGCGCAGAGCTTGCAGTTATGCAATGCGATCGTACCTGGGTTCAACCTGGGGGATTTTGATCCTACTGCTTTTAAAGCAACGGTAGTGTCTCGATAGGCTTTAAGCCACAGGTGCTGACAGCAACACGAGAAGAAGGGCTTTAATCTCTGCGCTAAATAGAACGGTATCGTAAGTAACACCTGAATGAGGCGTTTGAAATTGAGGCTATCGCTATGCAGTAGCAGGCTACTTCACGCGACGAAGGTGTCCTGGGTTTGGACGGGTAGTGCTGGTGAGTAGGCGAGAGCTCTCTGAGCCCTGACGCGAGCCAGCACGTTTCTCTTCCTGCTGGGCAATCACCATCTCTAGGATCTCATCCGGCGCTGCTTCGGCCCAGATATGCTCCTCACCTCTGACTGAAGATGCTCCCCAGATGCTATCCCATGGAATAGTACACGAGAAATAATCAGGGCCGAAGAGCAGCTCCGCCGAGATCTTCTGGTCATCGGTAGAGAGCGCGCCTTTAAAGAACCTGCTTAGTCGTAGCGTGACGGTTCTGTTTCCACATAGGTGGCTCGGAATAGTGAGGCCCTGGCATTGCGGATTGACGTGCACGAGAACCTGCTCATCATTGAGTAACTTTTCAATCGTCTTCTTTTGATCCGCGCGTATCTCTCTATCTGTCGTTATCATTTGGGCTGCTCCTTTCTCAGAGATGTTCGCAATCAAGCCTTAGCACGTTACCGGGCTGACAGGCAGGTCGCATCCAGGGTACTCGGTATAGATGCAGAGGCTTTCGTTATGGCTTCAATCACTTATTCTAGAATAACCCCTTTATAGCGTTAGTAGAGCACCGGGCTAATACGAGAAACCCAAGATTATTGATAGGTTGGGGCTTTTATGCAGCACGTCTACGGACTATCCTAGCACTTACTATTATAGGGGGGGGTGATATGGAACAGCAGCTCAGTAGATCTAAGGCGTTATGGTGTGTTGTTCTGATCTCTGTCCTACTCTCATTTCCCTGGATCGATAGGGCGTTCTATACCCGTGGTGAACCACGAGAGGCGCTCGTTGCACAGGCCATGGTTGATACGGGGCAATGGCTATTACCTCCATCATACAACGGGGATGTGCCAGCAAAGCCCCCGTTTTCACACTGGCTAAGCGCTATAGTTTCTCTGCCGTTTGGAGATGTTTCAGAAGCTACGTCAAGGCTCCCCTCTGCAATTGCATTTGTTCTCTTTACAGCCATGTTCCAGCTCTTCTTGGCTGCGCGCGTCTCGCTAGCAACTGCGTTACTTTCGTCGTTGCTTTTACTCTGTAGTCCGGAGTGGTTCAGAGCTGCATCAACCTGCCGAGTTGATACGATCTTATCGATGAGTTTTGCGGGTGCATTACTTGCGCTCTTTGTTTGGGAGGAGCGGGGACGGCGCGGCGCTCCTCTGGTAGCTATCTTCTTGCTCACCTGTGCTGTGCTAACAAAGGGTCCAGTTGGGATAGTTCTGCCCTTTATAATCTTTTCAGTTTATTGCGTTACTAAATATGGATGGTCGAGAAAAGCTCTTGCAAAGCTAGCTCTCGATGAGCTGCTAATATCTATTCCGGTTATTACAGTTGTTTCTCTCTGGTACATAGCGGCTTATCTGCAGTGGGGGGAGGAGTTCATAGTAAAGGTTCGATACGAGAACGTAGAAAGGTTTACCAGTAACATGCACGATGAGCCACACAAGCACTCGGTGCCTTATCTCTTCGGTGCGCTTATGGTGGGGTTTTTGCCGTGGTCCCTTGCCTGGGCTCTTGCTTGCGTGCGGGGCTGGAATAGAACCTTGCTCAGCGTATCTGGCCTGAGAGATCGGTGGAGTAAGGCTAGCGAGCTAGTTCGTTTCTCACTTATTGCTGTGCTATCTATCATCTTATTTTTCTGTATCCCCTCAAGTAAGCGCGGCATCTACCTCCTTCCCGCCTATCCATTTATAGCTTTTCTGGCAGCCTCTTCAGTACAAGCATGGCTTCCTAAGAGCGAACGACTTTTGCGCTGGATCTACGTAACGATGTCTGTGCTTACGGCCCTTATCTTGCTAGGCATAGCGTTTATCCTTCTCGTTCCGTTCTCGTCAGATACGATTAGATTTACAGGGTCGCTGCAGGAGACCCTTGCCCCGTTTAAGATCGGTATAATTATCTGCTCGGTCGGAGCTTTGTTATGGATTTTGCGGGGCGTTAAAAGTGTTGCTGGTGGTACGGCGATCTCAAGGTTAGCGGCTTCTATTATAACGATAGTGGTTGTAGCCTACCTCTTGCTCGTAGATCCCGGCGAGTATCAGATCTCTCCTAAGGCGTGGCTCTCCTCTACGCAGTTCTTAGAAGCTGTAAGGCCTACGCAGCGCGAGAGGTTTTACTCGTTCGGCTCAGAGGCATATTCAGCTAGCTTTTATTTGAGAAAGCCATTTTATATGGCTGATAAATCGTTGCCCGCAGGATCGGTTGTTTTTATTGAGGCGAAGAACCTGGGTAAATTTAAGCAGGAGATCGGAGTACCCTTTACCGAGCTATCTAGATACTCATCAGGGCTCGAAGATCCTCTAAAGAAGGACCTTGTAGTAGTCGAGACCGGTACGCTCAAATAATTATGGCGGCCCACAAGCCTTTTTGAACTTGTGGGCCGCCATATATGACAGACGCTTATAATACTAGCGTGTGTCTGACTACCAGCTTGACTTGGTAACACCAGGAAGAAGACCTTGGTGAGCCATAGCGCGGAACACGATGCGCGACACCATGAACTTGCTGTATACGCCACGTGAGCGACCAGAAAGTTGGCAACGGTTGCGTACTCGCTCCTTAGCTCCGTTACGAGGGAGCGATTGAAGCTTCATGCGAGCATTATAACGATCCTCATCAGATATCTTCATATCGATAGCCTTTGCACGCAGCTCATTTCTAAGAGCGAACTGCTTAGCTGCCATCTTTTTGCGCTTTTCGTTACGAAGGACCGAACTTTTCTTTGCCATACTTTACCAAAACTACAGTGAACTAGAATTACTATCTAAAGCTTCAGGTGCACAGGGTGTTACCTTAGAAGCCGGTGAATGATATCATAACTTTAGCTCATGTCTAGGCTATGAAGGGAAATAGCAAAGCACGTAACTACTTGAATTTACAGGATGCTGTCGCGTGCGGCGCGTTCGCGTATAAAGAATAGTTGTACGGTCGCCATAAACATAAGCGCGGCGCTGAACCACATCAGACTTTGTAGGGGTAGGAAATCAAGTAGCGTAAAGGCAGTTACGGGGGCGAGTAATCCGCGCAGCCCGGTAAAAAACGTATGTACCGCCATATAGTCTGGGACCTTGCCGGGCGGGGCAAATTTTGTCACCCAGAGGCTCCATGCCACATCTCCTCCGGCGGTGCTGAATCCAAAGATAGCGGCTGAGATTGCGAGAGAGATAATGCTACTACTTGAAAAAAATGAGAGTACGCTCAAAAGAAATGAGAGGTTGATAGCCATGCGCAGCGAAAAGAAGTTCATTTTATCGAATAGGTGTCCCCATAGAGGACTTGCAAACAACCTAGCAATATTTGGAATGGTTGAGATCAGAAGGGCGATAGTGACCTCGGTTAGGTTGAGCCCGTAACGACGATTAGCAAGATACTCAACTCGTAGTGGAATCATCATGAGATTTCCAAAGCCGAGAAACATCCAGGCGATTAGGGTGTTTCTTAGGATTCGATCGACCTTGATGTGAGAGAAGCACGCAAGAAGGGGAGTTGGCTGCAGAGGGGCCCCACATCTGGGGATTCTCCACACCAGGAGCGCGCCAACTCCGAGCGCGGCAGAGTAGATAGCGATAAGAATTTGATAGTACTGAAGTCTGCCTGATAGCGCCCATCCCGCAAGAGTTCCAAAGATGATACTGGTGGCTATCTTGATAGCGTTATTTTGCGAGTAGATCTTTCCGCGCTGTGCCGCCGGATAGTTGTTATTCATAATGCTTGTAAGCAGGGGTGCGCCAGCAGCATTGAGCAGAGATCCGAAGCCGGTTAATGCTATAAAGGCCTGTTTCGCAGGAATAATAACAGCCAAGAGGTATGAGGTGGAGGCGAGTGCCAAAAGGATTGCGAACGATTGCTGAACAGAGCACCCTAGTCGACGTATAATAAAGAGCGAAAGGGGGGCAAAGAGAAGCCCACTCTGATAGGCCGCAGCAAGTATGGATTTATCCTCATTAGTCCCGTCGAACCACCTTACTAGGATAAGAAGGAGGAAGGTTGAAGGCGCACTTTCGAATATACCGGTAGCGACCGCGCGCAGGCGCTCCAGCCGTACGGTCGTGGCGGTCTCTATAGCGGTGGGGGCAGGTAGCGAGGATAAAGGCACAAACCATATTTGCTTGGTTTCCCTAGTATCGCAACACGCCACGCATCTCTTGCTCTATATTATGGTAGTTTTGTATACCTGCACTGCATGATCGAATCCGATGAGGCCCGCACAAAATTAATCCGGCAACTTAAAAGCTATCATGGTTGTGATACGCAGGACGGCGCTATGGCCCGTCAAATTTGTGAGCTGGTAGAGGCGAATCCACGCTGCGCAGAGCGCGATTGTTTTCCGGCCCATTTAACCGGCTCGGCCTGGGTAGTGAATCGTTGCGGAAGTAAGGTTATTTTGCTGCACCACAGAAAACTCGACCGCTGGCTTCAGCCCGGGGGGCATGCTGATGGAGAGTTAGATTTACTGCAGGTTGCATTGCGTGAGGCGCGTGAAGAGAGTGGCCTCTCTACGATTGTACCCATCGGTGACGCAATCTTCGATCTCGATATCCACAAGATTCCAGCTCTGCGTGAGCACCCTGAGCACCTTCATTTTGATCTTAGGTTTCTCTGTGTAGGGGATGAAGATGAATCAATAGTAGTAAGCGATGAGTCGCATGATGTGCGGTGGGTAGCGCTGGATGAGCTTGCTCGTTACACGCAGGAGAGCTCAATCGTCCGCATGCATGGCAAGTGGCTTGCACGTAGGGGAGTGCACTCTTAACCAATAAAGCTGCGTAATTTTTCAACTTCGACTAGCGCTCCCTCTGGGCTGCCAAGGGCAGGGGTCTCAAGGATAAAGGGAATATGAGCGAGCTTGGGGTGCATAAATACCCGCCTAAGTGTCTCATTACCGATTAGCCCATCACCGATATTCTCGTGGCGATCCTTTCTGCTCGCTAGCTCGGTCTTGCTGTCATTAAGGTGTACCGACCAGACCTTATCGAGGGAGAGCTCCCGCTCAATGTTTTCGATAACTGACTCTAGATCTGTGACGATATCGTACCCAGATGCCCACATATGTTGAGTATCAAGGCCAAATCCAACCTGCTCCTTGTTATCGAGCTGCGAGTAGATTAGTGACAGCTCCTCAATCCGGTCTCCGATAACGCTACCTGAGCCGGCAGCCACCTCAAGGATTAGGCGTGAGTCCTTTGGAGCGCGCTCCATCACCCAGTTAATACCAGATACCACCCGGTCGTAACCCTCTGACTCATCGGGCTGATCCTTCATACTCCCTACGTGAAAGATTACACCACTTCCTCCGATACGAGCGCTGAAATCAAGGTCGTTAACTAGCGAAAGCTTAGCGAGGTGAAATTTCTGAGGATCTGGCGAGGCCAGATTAATTAGATAAATAGCGTGAAAGAATACCTTTTCAAGACAGGTGCCATCCTTTGCCGCAAGAAAAAGATCCTCAATTCCTGGGGCAAATGGGGTGCTGTTCCAACGTTGCGGTGGGGAGGGGTGGACCTGAATCGTGTTAACATTGAGCGCTACCGCTGCCGCAACTGAGTTCGCAAGCCCGCCAGCCGCCGATACGTGCGCCCCGAAATATCTCTTCATAGTACCCCTCTATAGCCCTGGCTTCTCTGGCATATACTGCACACAAACCGATACCGATTCAAGTTGCAGTAAACCGCAGCAGAGGATATTTTCGAGATCTACCTCTGTCTCGGAGCATTATTATGGTGAAAGCGCTCGTGGTGTTTATATTAGGACTTTTCTTGGGTGCTGGACTTATGTATGAACTGCGCCCAGAGCCAGTGATAGATCAGGGGCCAACGGAGCTTGCACCTCAAAGTACAGCGAGTAATTCGGAATTAGAGCGCACCAAGCAGCGAGTAGCACAACTTGAGAGGAAACTTGAGTTGAGTGAGGGCGCACAGGCAGCGCACGAGACTGTACGCGTGGATGGAGAGATCTCGGTCTCTGAAGAGGGCGCTATTAGCTCAGATAGGCAGGAGGCCGTAAAGTGGCGCGTCTCGGCTATAGATAAATTCGTGCCGCTTAATGATGATCAGAAGCAACGCCTTGCGGCTAAGTTCTCTAGGGAATTTAGCTCTGAGGGTGCCGGTGATGAGGACGAAACCCTTGATGATATCTTAGGTCTCGAGAACGCTACCTACTATAGGGGGCAGGTAAGGGCAGCGTTTCAAAGGGTGCAGGAGGAGGAGTTAGAAAAGGAGGTGCTCTGGATAGCTAGGCAACTGAGCCTCTCTGATGTGCAGGAGCGCCAGATTCAAGAGATATTCAATAAAATTGAGCAGCAGATAGATCAGGAGCACGGAGCGCTGCAGCACGGAGCAGAGCCGCAGCACGGAGCATCTGGGCGTAGCGCTCAAGATAGAGTGAAGCTTATGATCGCCGAGAATAGACGGCGCTCAGAGCTACGAAACGAGCAACTTAAAGCCGCACTAACGCCGGAGCAGTATGAGGCGTACCTTCGTAGTCAGGCTGACTCTGCTGCGGCCGATATTGAGGTGTTTCACGATCCTGGGGGTGAATAGTTCGCGTGATAGTCCTGCCTGCTTTGTTTGATTACATCGTAGGCGGTTTTTCTATCGTAGAATGAAGCTACTTTGATGCGGGGTGACCCCTGTTTACCCGGGATCTCTTTGTAGGTTAGGAAATAGTGGCGCAGTCGATCGATAATACCCTGAGGGGCATCTGCGAGCTCCGTTATCCCGCCGTACACATCATCACCCTCCAATACGGCGATGATCTTATCATCGGCCTCTGAGTTATCTATAAGTCTTATTCCCCCGATAGGACGGGCCCGTATGAGGATATCTCCATGTAGAATGGGTCGATCGGTCAGGATACAGACATCCAGAGGGTCTTTATCACCCTGGATCTTTCTCTTACGCAGCGCCTTGGCGCATAAGGCTCCGACACCATCTCCGCACAGGGTTTGCGGAATAAAACCGTATAGGGTTGGACAGTGATTGGAATATTTTTGTGGTCGGTCGACCCGCAGAATACCGGAGGCCTTGTCCATTTCAAATTTTACGGTATCGGTTGGTACGATCTCGATGTAACAGGTGACGACCGTTGGGGCGTCATCGCCGATTGAAACTCCGTGCCATGGATGGGCTCTATATAATGGTACATTAGGCATATAGAGAGTATATTAGATGCACTTCTCAAGTGAAAGACTGTAACTAGGGTCAGCGCGTAATCGAGAGCGTAACTTATAAATATCTTGGTAATTTTAGCCCAGTTTTAGGCTGATTTAATAGAGGTTTGAGAGCTCCGAGTTCCAATAGAATAGCGCTGTGGCGAAGCGCTGGGAACGCCACTCTCCAGAGTGGCTAGGTATAAATGCTCAGGTTGGCGATTTTTTTCATGGCCGGACTGGAGTCCAGCGGTCCCAGTTAACGCGTCCTTCTACCCCCCAACAAGAGATGGGATCCTGATGGGGTTACTTCGCCGCTCGCCCAACGACCGTCAGCTCATTTTTATTGTTGGTTAGCTGTTTCATACTAAACCATGAGCATCTTTGTGCCAGTAGCTCGCGCAGCTCACGCAGTGCATTAAAATCTGGATCCCCTTTGAACTTCACGGTAACGCAGAACGATCTGCATAACTTCTCCTCTAGCCATCTTTTAAGAAGCTCTACCGTTCGATCGGGTGATGTAATGACATCACATACCATCCAATCAACCGGTTTCTCAGGTGCCCAGGTAAAGGCGTCCCCCTGCACAAAAATAAGATCTCTGTTCCTCATAAGAGGTGGGTCGAGTGGGGTACGGTCGATAGCGGTAACGCGACATTCGTGCTCTAGCAATACATGCGCCCAGCCGCCAGGGCATGCGCCCAGATCTACGCAGTGCATGCCACGCTTAAAGCTGAGACCAAAAACTGTGATAGCTTCGCGCAGTTTCTTAAAGGCTCTGGAGGGCGGTGTGCGGTCATCGGGGATATTCACGTACCCAGCTACCTCCGGTGAGATGGTTGGACTTAGAGTGCTGCACAGCTTCTGGTCAGCAAAGCTGATAAAACCACCTGTAGGTGAGAACGTAACCACCTGAACAAGGGTGCCCTCGCCACCTCTTTCGTCGACCAGAGTTTTAAGAAGTGATCGCCTTTTCTGTTTAAGGATGGCGAGCACCTCCTGTTGGATCAAGCGTGGCCGTGCGTAGCGCTCCCCGGTATCTGCGGTTGCAGGGTCAAAGATATGCAGGCGCCAAGCAGTAGTGGACTCCCCAAGCTGCTCAATAAGCTTCTGGGTAATGGCTGTTGCCCAAGTTTTAATCGACGAAGCGCTTAGTGCTTGGGCGTTTGGGAGGAGCTGTCTAGAGAAAAAGAGGGGAAATGCCTCGAATGTTGCGGCAGAAACGCCGGAAAGCTCTACCACACTCAGCTCTAGGTCTGTACACTCTACCGGGCCCCCTAAGGCGAGCAGCTCCGTACATAGGTGGCGCTCCTGCCCAGCACGGGTAATACAGATATGCTTCTCGGTACAATTTTCCATGGCGATACGTAAATCTCAGTCAAGTACCACAAAGCGCGAGAATCAGCGAGGGGCAAATAGGCCAAATGTAGGACGCCCCCCAACACAGAACTTTAAACGAGAAGAGTTGACCAAGTTCTACGGCGTGCAGTGCTGCTTAATGTTATTTGAGGCTAGAAAAAAGGATCTCCGTCGTTTGTTCGTCTTACCAGAGCATCAGGAACGCTTTAAGTCGATCCTTGACTGGGCTTCCAAACGCGGGCTCTTTGTAGGGGTGGTCGAGGCAGCAGAGATCAGTCGGGTGGCAGGGACCGAGCACCATGAGGGGGTCTGCTTTGAGGCTAAGCCCCTTCCGTGCGTGCAGTTGGGGGATATCGTCCGGATAGTGTCCGATCTGCAACGCGGGGTCGTGATGGTGCTTGACGGCGTAGACAACCCACATAACGTTGGAGCGATCCTAAGAACTGCATCTTTCTTCGGGGTGAGCGCCGTTGTTATTAGGTCTCAGGTTATTAGCACACTCTCGGGAGCAGCCTGTCGTGTAGCCGAGGGTGCTGCAGAGCAGATGCCGATCTGTATCGCGCGTGATTACGGTAATTTTTTCGCCGCGCTAAAGGCGCGCGGATTCGGAGTTGTGGCGACTACCCCACACGAGGCGCGCTCGCTCTACAGTATAAAGTGGCCAGAGAAATTAGTTCTGATGTTCGGAGCAGAGGGGAGTGGTCTTACCTCAGAAGGTCTTGCGATAGCAGACCAGCGCGCCGCTATTCCGCGAGTTGGTTCGATTGAGAGCCTTAATGTATCTGCTGCCGTCTCAAGTGTTCTGACAGAAGCACGGCGCGAAGCTATAATTCGCGGACATGTGCGTCGTGTGCAAGCCCCTACACGCTAGCTGCCTGGAATCTTGAGATAAGCCTTTCTGGCGCACATAGTTTAGCCACCTCTGTTAGATCTCCTAGGGCCTCCTCTGTAATGAGCCTGGCGATGAGCTCCCCTGCGAATGGACAGGAGAGCAGGCCACGGCTTCCATGCCCAACGTTTACGAAGAGTCCGGGCTGCAAAGACGAAGATTCCCGTTGTATGGCCGGCAGATCTGGAACTGCACCGATGTAGGGGAGTCTATCCGCAGTTGAGGTGCGAAAGCAGACCCTGGGGGACTCAATTGAGGTCGGCGTAAATTGCAGCTCCGGTAACCAACGCTGGCAGCGCAAAAGCATCTCTGAGCTATCCTCTTCAGACGGCGTAAGGCGGAGATCGTTGTGTCGATATTGCGCTCCCAGTAGGTGCGCGCCCGTATGTTCCGGAGTTAGGTAACCATCGAAACAGATTATGGTTCGTAGTGCGCGCGAAGTAGGAGAGCTTTTCACCGAAACGGTCTGCCCACGTACCGGCTCCAGTGGTAGCCAGGAGAGGGGCGTAAGGGCGCTCGATTCGTACGCCCCACATACGATAACGTTTGGAGTGCTAACGGTATCTCCCGAAGCGAGGTAGCAGCACCATCCGGTGTGGTCCCGCTTTAAGTCAATGACCTGCGTGTTCATACGGAGCTCCACCGTTTGAGCGCCCCTATGTAGCAGCGCCTCAACCATCCTTACTGGGCTTACGTAGCCGCTCTCTGGCGCGTATAAACTTGGGTGCGAGATAGTAATCCCGCTAAGCTCACTTCCCTCTAGCGCAGAGATCCTCTGAATCTCCGTTGAGCCGATGATAGCTGTTCTATCGTGTGTCAGCTTCTTAAGTCGAGTCGTTGTAGGAAGCTGAATGCCGCCAACCTGATTAAGGAGCCCCTCTTCTGATAAAACAGAGCGTAGCATCTCAATTGTAAATCTGAATCCGGTTGAATAGACCCGCTCAAGGGGCGAGGAGTAATCTGAAATATAGGGCATAATTAGCCCGAGGCGGTTGCCTGAAGCGCGCTGAGCCAGGGCGCTCTCACCTTCGCACAGCAGCACCTTCAGGCCGCGGCGCGCCAACGCATATGCGGAGCTAGCTCCGGCAAGCCCCCCTCCTATAATCACAGCATCAGAGCTACAGACGGTCATGTGTTGTCATATTTTAGACCTATGAATAGTTACAAGGATTGCGCCATTGATCTGAGGTAAGTAGCCTTATAGTAGTTCTTATTAAGGTAGGAGGGCAGGTGTCAGACGTAGTTATTGCCATAATTCTCGGGGTGGTTGAGGGGCTAACGGAGTATCTTCCGATCTCTAGCACGGGACATCTTATCCTTTTTGGAGAGGCGCTGCACTTTACTGGTGAAAAAGCGAAGACCTTTGATGTCGTGATCCAATTAGGGGCGATCTTGAGCGTGCTGGTTCTCTATCGGCATAGATTTGTAGCCTTATTTAAGGGGCTAAGGCAGGGAGTGAGCAAGCCTCGTACGGCCCTTAATCCAGGGATGGCGGGGCTACAGGGTATCTTGAAGCTCGCCCTTGTTTCGGCGCCGGCGTTGAGCGTTGGGTTCATTTTTAGAGGCCAGATTAAGGAGCACCTCTTTGCGCCGTTTCCCGTAGCGATAGCTTTTGCTGTTGGAGCGCTGCTGATCCTGATAGTTGATCGGAATGGTAAAGTAGAGGGGCAGATAGAGATAGATCAACTTACCTGCCGACAGAGTTTTCTAATCGGCTGCGTGCAGTGCTTGGCCTTATGGCCCGGCATGTCACGCTCAGCATCAACTATTATTGGGGGCATGTTGGGCGGGCTTTCAAGAGCTGCAGCCGCGGAGTTCTCATTTCTTGCCGCTGTTCCGGTGCTCTCTGCGGCAGCTCTTTATGATCTATCGAAAGCGTTGCTGATCTTCACTACAAAAGATCTTGAGCTAGTTGCGATCGGATTTGTAATCTCTTTTGTAACGGCGCTGATCGCAATTAAGGTGTTTATCAGCATCGTTAGTCGCTGGAGCCTGCGACCCTTTGCGTACTATCGGCTATTGGTTGCGGCTATAGTGCTTACGCTACTCTAGATATTAGGTAGTAAGGAAATAATGTGAATGTGGGGGATGGAAGAAACGGGCTGAATTAAAATGGGTGAAGTGAAGACGTTTGCAAAGAAACCTTAGAAAAAAAAGCTAAAAAAATTAAACCTGATATGAGAAAAAGACTGACCTCCAGAGATCTCTACTGAGAGTTATCTTCTGAAAAATCTCAGGAGGTCAGTCTAATCACACAAAAAATGCACTTCCTTACGGACATGCAAACCTAAGAAAAAACCTTTCGCACCTTTACTTGCGAAACGTCTCACTTCGTACGATACCCTCATTGAAGGCAGCCTACGAAGAGAGCTGAAACACTGTTCACTAATTCTTCTAGTATATAGAACTAATTGGATCAACTCAAAATAGTTTTTAAGACAGGCCTCGGATTAATAGAGTTATTTAACTTATAAATTCAGTAATATTATGTAGTTATGATGCTTTTTGACCTCGAAAAGTTTTTCTGTATAAAAATAGCTAACTAATCATACCTTTAACACCCGAAGCGAACTCAAAAGTACCCCTTTCGCCAGATCCCACTATCAGCCGATATACTCAGTGCGATGGTAAAGCTCTTAAAAATTCTGATGCCGGTTGAGTATGTATTGGTGCTCTTTGGGGCGCTTACATGTGCGCTTTACAGATATTTTGATCTCTTGATGCCGGGGCAGCCTGGGGCTGGGGCTACGAGCGGGCCCCTTCTGTTTTATCTAAAGCAGTTTCTTACCTGTCTCGATCTATATGCACTCGTTCTGCTCGCCGCTATTTTTCTCAAGCTTATAGGCGAGGTTCGTCGAGTTAATTGGAAGTTTAGAGCGGTCGCATGGAGACCGTTCTGGTTAAAGACCCTTGAGCGCTTTACGCTTGGCCAGATATTTCAAGACATTCGCTTCTTCCATGCGGTGCTCCTTATGTTTGTCGAATTTGCACTGCTCAAGAACTTGGTTCCGCACGTAAACGCACGATTATATGACGATCTATTTATAGCCTCAGATCGTTACTTATGTGGCGGGATGGTGTGCTCTGAGGTGCTGTTTAAGCTCTGGGGCGCGAGCGCTCTTGATCAGATCTCTAAGCACTATTTTTGGTACTATCCCTACATGTCCCTGACCGCCTTTACCTTTATTGCGGTAGCTCCGAGGCGCTTGGCACAGGAGTATCTGTGCGGATTTGTGCTATTGTTCCTAATTGGGATTCTCTGGATTTATGTCGTTCCTACCCTTGGCCCAGTGTACATATATCCTGAAATGTTTAGGTTTATGCAGGGTGGAGAGATCTCCGGGTTGCAGGAAAGCCTGTGGAGGATGCGTGACCTACTCAGTGAAAATCCAAGGAGTCAGGAGGGGGTCTTTATGATCTCTGGGTTTCCGAGTTTGCATGTAGCTGTGGCGATCATGGGCAGCATTTATTTGAAACATATTCACCCCCTGCTTTCTTGGCTAAGTTGGATCTTTACTCTCTTAATCTTTAACAGCACGATCTACCTCGGCTGGCACTACCTACTCGATGATCTCGGATCCGTGCTATTGGTTGCGCTATGCATACCACTTGCCAAGCGAGTCTCATGGAGATGGTGGGGAGGAGCGGATGTCAGTCCCGTTTGAGAGCGTAATAGGAGCTGGGCCTTTTATGGCAAGGCCGACAAGGCTCCAAGCTGATCGACCAGAAAAGGAGTAGTTAGGCGGCCCGCTTCAATCCGTTTCACGATAGAGCAGATCTCCTCAAGAAATGGTTCTATATACTGAGCTGTTGAATCCTTCGAAAACTCTTCAAGACGAGCGCACGCCGCTGCCAGCTCTTTATATCCGTACAGTCCAGCACTTCCACGTAATCTATGAGCTAAGACAGCTGTTTTTTTACGATCCCCTAGCTCTACTGTCTTTGATAGCTCCTCAATACAGGGGCTGAGGTGCTCGACAAATTCAAGGATTATTTCAAGCATGTCCGGATCGGAGGAGATGCGGCTACTTATAATTGGAACACCTAATGGTTTGGCTGGAACGGTGGAGTTTAGAAATCTATTTAGCATCTCCAGGAAGGAGCTTTTGCTGAAAGGCTTACTGAGGTGCATTGCACAACCAGCATCGATCGCTTTAAGAACATCACTCGTCATAGCGCCAGCAGAGAGGGCGACAATTGGGGTCTTAATACCGGCTTGGCGAATAGCGCGTGCTGCGCTCAGGCCATCCACCTTAGGCATCTGTACGTCGAGCAGGATTAGGTCGAAGGGTTGCGCAAGAGCGCTCTCTATCGCCTGCTCTCCATCCTCTACGAGGGTTGGATCTACACCAGCTTTCTCTAGGAGGTGATGAACGAGCCTGCGGTTATCCAGGGCATCGTCTGCAAAGAGAACCCGGCCAGAGAACTTTTGTGGTAGTGCAGTTGCATGTACCTCAGGGTGCTCCTCTGGCAACGCTCTAATTAGAGCTTCGGCTTGATCGATGCTAGAGGAGATCCAAAAATTAAACTGCGATCCAGCTCCGATAGTTGAGGTAACCGTAATCTCTCCGCCAAGTGCGTTGATCAGTCGTTGCGAGATGCTTAACCCCAGTCCGGTTCCACCATATTGACGTGTGATTGATTCGTTAGCTTGGCAAAATGGCTGAAAGAGTGATGAGATCTGCTGCATTGAGATGCCGATACCGGAATCCTTAATGCTGAAAGAGATTGCAGCTGTTTGCGAATCAAAGCCCACATGCAACTCGATCGATCCACTATGTGTAAATTTGATGGCGTTGCTTAAGAGGTTAATCAGCACCTGCTTTAGTCGTAGTGGATCGGTCGTTATGTGTGCTGGTAGGGGCCACTCATAGTGCACCACAAAAGAGAGCGCCTTATCGGCGATACGGGGGGCGAACATGGTACGAACCTCTTCGACCAAGCGCACAAGATTGAAGGAGGTTTTTTCAATAGTAAGAGCTCCTGCGTCGATCTTAGAGAGATCTAGGATCTCGTTGATGACGTTAAGGAGATGCTTGCTGTTGCTAAGGATAATATCGAGTGTGTGAAATTGCTCGGGGGTATGCTTCGTATCGTCGCGCAGGGACTCCGCAAAGCCAATAATCGCGGTCAGAGGTGTTCGGATCTCGTGGCTCATATTAGCGAGAAATTGACTCTTGGCGTGCGTGGCTGTCTCAGCTGCCCGTTTTGCTGCGATCAGCTCCTCGTTTACCTCTCTTCGCTCTGTAATATCATCTACCGTTCCCACCCAGCCACTGACTGTATCGGTTGAGTTTATGGTAGCAGCTTTAACAGTACACCAGGCGATACCTCCATCGTGACGCTGATAGCGGTGGGTCTCTTCGAAGGGAGTTGCTGTTTTAGTGGCCGCATACCAACTTGATGCGACCCGCTCTCGGTCCTCCAGCGGAATAGCGCGCAACCATCCCGAGCCGAAGCTCTCTTCAGAGCTCTGGCCAGAGATGTTCTGAAATTGATTGTTTGTATAGATATAGTTGCCATCTGAATCGGTAACAAAGATACCTAATGGAGCCGCCTCGCTAATGGCTCTGAACCGCGCTTCGTTGTTTTGGTATTGAAGCTCATCTGTATTGCGGCTGCTCAGATCAACGCAGGACGAGACGTAGGCCTCAAGCCGTCCAGTTGATGAGAAGAGGGGCATAGCCTGTTCAAGCACCCAACGATAGGTACCGCTTGAATGTCGTAACCGGAACTCACGTTGAAAGCGCTCTCCTTGCAAGGCCGCTGCATGCCACCGTTGGTGATAAACCTCTCTGTCATCAGGATGAAGTGCTGCTTCCCAACTATCGGCGAGGCTATCCTCACGACTTAATCCTGTAAACTCGCGCCACGCAGTGTTAAAGAAGGTTCTGTTGCCAGCCTGGTCTGAGATCCAAAGCAATACGGGGGAGGCATCGGCGATAACGCGAAAGCGGCGTTCACTCTCTCCGAGCGAATCGATAGTTAGTTGAACCTTTAGTAATTTATGTCGTAGTTCGATCTGTAAAATCACCTGATGCGCAAGGGCCTGCAGCGCTTGCTGCTGACTGAGGGATAGCTGGCGTGGTGTCTTATCTAATATACAGAGGGCACCAAGCACGAGCTTGTCGTTGGTTATCAGGGGAACCCCAGCATAGAAGCGCATGTTTGGAGCGTTTATAACGAGCGGGTTGTTAGAAAAACGGGGGTCTTGGGAGAGATCGTTAATGATAAGCGGGGAGTCGGAGAGGACCGTTTCAGAGCAGAGCGAGAGCGTACGATCAATCGAGCTAAGATCCGTTCCCAAACGTGCCTTGAACCATTCTCGCTCTGTATCCAGGAGCGAGATAAACGCAGCCGGGGCCTCGCAGATCTGGGAGGCTATAGAGACGATCTGATCGAACGCCTCCTCTGGAGCCGTATCAAGGATCTCTAATTCACGTAAGCGAGCCAGCCGCTCCACCTCGTTAGGCGGTCGCCTCATTGGTTCTCCTCCCAGCACAAAATCACTCAAGGGGTAATTCGGCACAATTAACTCGCACCTCAAGGATCCGTAGCGCACATTTTTTAATACGCTATGAAGCAATGGATATCAGTCTAATCAGCAGGTTAGGTGTCTAGTTTGAGCTGCCGCCGCGCCTCATAAAGGGCGATTGAGACAGCATTACTAAGGTTAAGGCTGCGCACGTGAGTAGAGATAATCGGGATCCTAAGGATCTGTTCCGGGGAAAAGTTAGCCAAAAGCTGCGGCCCAAGCCCCTTAGTTTCACTGCCGAATACCAGGGCATCCCCCTGCTTAAACTGCGCATCTGTATAGAGTTTTTGCCCGAATTTTGAGAAAAGCCAGATGCGCTCCGGCTTGGCTGTATCGATATACTCATCCCAGGAGGGGTGTTGTGATAGCTTAACGTGGGGCCAGTAGTCTAGGCCGGCGCGCCGCACAGCTTTCTCTGAGATCTCAAACCCAAGCGGGCCTACGAGGTGTAATGAGCTATCGGTAGCCGCACAGGTTCGGGCAATTGAGCCAGTGTTTTGGGGTATTTGAGGCTCTACAAGAACGATCTGCACCGATTAACTCCCCCTAACGGGAACGATCCGAGCCACGCAAAGTGCTGCGTAGGAAAAAACCTCTCTGTGAGGGTCTCAGATAGTTCATTTTTCTTGATGGGAACGCTATATTGTCGGCATGTTAAATTCAACAGTTGTTGCGCGAATCAATCTCACCCCGGAATTAATGATCCTGCACGTGAAGCCAGATGGTGGCGTGCCGAGCTTTATCCCCGGACAGTACGTGGCTTTGGGCCTAATGGGAGCGGCGCCGCGCTACGTCGGAGCAGGGGAGGAGGTTGAGCCGCTAGCGGCGGATAAGATTATTAAAAGGGCTTATTCAATCGGGACATCCCCTGAACAGGGTGATTATTTTGAATTCTATATAGCAGTGGTACCGACCGGTTCCCTGACCTCGAGACTTGCTGCCATTAAGGAGGGGGATAGGCTTTTCTGTCAGCCCAAGGTGACCGGCACCTTTACATTAGATAGCGTGCCGGCGGACCATAATCTTGTGCTGGTTTCAACCGGCACTGGGATCGCTCCATTTATGTCGATGATCCGCACCCCATCTACCTGGACCCCTGGTCGAAAGATTACCGTAGTGCATGGAGTTCGACATCCGCAGGACTTCGCATACTCAGAGGAGCTGCAATCTTTCGAAGCCAATAACAGTAGCTTCCAGTATCTGCCGATAGCGAGTCGCGCCGCAGAGTCCTGGGAGGGGAGAAAGGGTAGGGTACAGCGGCTCTTTGAATCGGGAGAAATTAACCTTAATCCCCTTCTAGATCACGTCTTTCTATGTGGAAACCCAGCCATGATTGAGGAGCTAGAGGTTAGCCTTACGACCTTTGGGTTCTCACTGCACTCGAAAAAATTACCTGGTAATCTACATTTAGAGAAATACTGGTAATCAACCTAGAGCGTTAGCGTTTGGAACTTCGTTCCCCAGAACGGCTAGATATGCTTTGGCTCTCTATCTTTGTTGATACGGATAGTTTGTTACGAATAGAGTGAATCAATCGTATCTCGGTAGCGCAGCGTAATCTGTTTGCGCTTCATCTTCATTGTCGGGGTGAGGAGTCCGTCCTCGAGTGAGAAGTCCTGATCTATAATGCTGAAGTGTTTAATCGTCTCGTAGCTTGCCAGCTCTTTATTGGCCATATCTACGGCGTCCTGAACCATCTTAATAACGATAGTAAGGTCTGATAATTTTGTGTTCGCAGCGATTTTAACGCCGTAGGCGGAGAGTATATTGCGAAGCTCTAGATCGTTAAGGGTAAAGAGCATAACGCAATAGGGCTTACCATCACCGTATAAAAACGCATGCGATATAAAGGAGTTTCTCTTAAAGAGCCCCTCAATTAATGTGGGTGGAATCTTCTTGCCCCCAGCGGTGATGACTAACTCCTTCTTTCTATCTGTAATAAAGAGAAAGCCATCGGGATCGATCTTGCCGATATCACCGGTGTGAAACCAACCCTCATTATCCCAAGACTCCTTCGTCGCTAAAGGTCTATTAAGATATCCGCGGGTAACGTTGGGGCCACGCAATAGAATCTCGCCGTCCTCTGCCAAGATGCGCGTTTCAACCTGATTGAGTGCTGGCCCAACGCTTCCAATCCTGCGATGTAATGGACGATTAACGTGCGTTGCAACACAGGTCTCAGTTAGTCCATAGCCCTCACAGATAGTGATCTCTAGGGCATCAAAGAACTTATTAATTCCCGGATCCAGTTTGGCTCCGCCAGAGATCGCATGCCGAAATTCAACACCGAAAAGCTGGCGCTTAATCTTCTCTCTAATCGGTGCGAGGCCATAGAAAAGGATCTGCTCAAGTAGTGAGAGGGGCGCCTTTGCAAAGCGGCGCTCATAAGTTTTCTGGGCATTAGAGATGCATAGAGCCAATATCCGCTGCTGTAACCCCTTGCCGCTAGCGCGTGACTGAAGCACTGCTGCCATCTTCTCAAAGAGACGGGGCACTGAGGGAATAACCGATGCGCCAGATTCGCGCAGGTCTTTCGCTACCGAGGAGAGGTCAATCTTGGATGTTTTATGGTCGACAATAGCTGGAAGAGCTAAGTACGCGCTCGTCAGCGCTCCTACGTAGTAGACCAGTCGAGCGAAGGAGTGCGCGAGCGGCAGATAGAGAAAGAGCGAGCCATCAAGCACGAATATCCCACCTTCAGCCGCCTGCCTGACATTTGAGAGGTGGTTACCGTGGCTCTGAATAACCCCTTTCGGAGCACCGGTAGTGCCGGAGGTATATACGTAGGAGGCGATGCTAGCGTGATTTATAGAATCGGGAACAGTGGGAGGTGTCGCAGAAATATCTGGGTTCGTGATCAGATCGGCTAGATATGTTGAGGGCAACTCAGTATAGATCTGCTCAAAGTTAATAACTGTATCAACCTGAACCTGCACGGTGCTAGCTAGAATGCCCTCCCTTTCAGGAATTGTGCAGGGATTATTCTTAAGCCAAGAGATCTTCTGCGCCTGCTCCTCGTTCTCAATAAAAACAATCCGAGCACCGGAATCATGCAGGACAAATCCAACCTCTACGGCTGGCTGGCTTTGATAGATACTAACGGTGATACCTCCGAGGGTCTGAATAGCGATATCCGCCAAGAGCCACTCCGCTCTGGTATGAGATAGGATCGCTACCGGCGTTCCTGGCCGCACTCCGAGTGCGCTCAGGTGGTGCGCAATCCTAGCGATCGCTGGAGTAACAGAGGCATACGTTTCACTGCGCCATACTCTTGTAGCGTCAGCATGCGGCGCTACGGCGTATCGAAAGAGAGGGGAGTCGGGATGCGCGCGCGCACGGGACCAAAACGCCTCTCCGATCGAGAGGGCTGAGGAGACGTTATTAAATTGGTCGATATCAGAAGAGCCCATTAGTATAAAAAGGTGCCGTATGGTGAATCTATTAGCACCTCGTTTTCTCCCTCGCTTGAGGTTACCCGTCCTATAACCTGAGCGGCAATCCCAAATTCCGCTGCCAGAGATATTATCTCACTAGCTACTGCCGGCTCAACGCACGCCTCAAGGCGGTGCCCCATATTAAATACCGAGTACATCTCGTTCCAGGGGATCTTGCCGCAGCGTTGGATCTCTTCAAATAAGGGCGGAGTGGGGAATAGGTTACTCTTTTCAAAGCGCACACCCTGCCCAAAGCGCTTAATTTTAGTTTGGCCTCCGCCGCTACAGTGAATTAGGGAGTGGGTCTGCTCTCTAAATGTAGTTAGGATCTTAAGTATCAGTGGGGCGTATGTACGGGTTGGCGAGAGGAGCGCCTCTCCAACGCTCATACCGAGGGAGGCTATATTATCTGTCACCTTGAATTGGCCACGGTAGGCACTCTCTGGCGAGAGCTTTTCGTCCCCTACCTCTGGATAGGTCTCTGGATGGTAGCGCGACAGTAGCACGTTACGGGCAAGGGTCAGGCCATTACTTCCGATGCCGGAGTTAGCAGCCTGCTCGTATCGGCATCTACCGGTTGAGCTGAATCCGACGATCGCATCGCCAGCCTTAACTCGAAAGGTATCTAGAAGTTCAGAGCGAGGAATTCGGGCGCACAGGGTTGAGTCTACGATAACGGTTCGAACGAGATCTCCAACATCGGCGGTCTCTCCACCACTTAGAGTAATCGGGAGTCCCTCGTTTGCCAGCATCGCCGCGCAATCTCGGTAACCCTCTATGATTTGGCTAATCGCCTCGTCTGGAACGCAGGAGCGATTTCGGCCGATAGTATTACTCAGCACCAGTCCAGAGAGTCCACCGGAACAGGCGACATCGTCCAGATTCATCACCAGGCTATCGGTCGCGAGGGAGCGAAACCAGGAGGGGTCGTTAGTTTCGCGGTAGAGTAGGTATGCAACTATACTCTTGGTACCTGCGCCATCGGCGTGCAGAAAAAATGCTTGCGATGGATCTCCTGCTGGATCGGCTACTGGAGATGCAAAATAGCGTGCAGGCCCTGACTCTCCAACGGCTTTTAATATCCCTGATTTTGCTGAGGAGGCACCTAACGCCCCATAGGCTGAACTTTCAGAGGAATATTTCTGCACAGGCTGCCCGAATATTAAGACTACTTTTTGAGGGAGTTAACAAACGCAACTAGATCCGCCAGCTCCGCAGCCTTCAAATCGCTCTGAGCTGGCATCATAACGCTCAGGCCAAGTTCAGCTCCACCCTTCATTAGCAATTCGGTAAGCTTGGCATCATCGGTAGCATACTTATTTACTCCGGTCGTAAGATTGCGTGGCTTCTGTCCCTCGGGAATCGTTGCGGCGATAGGCCCATCGCCGGCCCCCTTATCACCGTGACACATAGCGCACCGTTGAGCGAAGAGGGTCTTGCCCTTTTCAATGTCGGCTCCGTAAGCCGGGGAAGTTGCCAGAACTAGAGTTGAGAATAGGAGTAGGTTCTTTATGTTCATATGCGACCTCTAAAAAACAGGGGAAGGAGCGTATCCACCCTTGTTATAAATCTGTTGTTGGCCAACTATACCGTTGCCCCCCTAGATTGGAAAGAAATAAGATCGAGTAACTGCTCACCGTAGTTTAATGTAGCGATTCAAGCTATTGATATTACGGCGAAGTTTCATAGGAAATTTGATTGGTTGTCCCCTGATCGGGCACAGCAGATTTTATGAATAGTACTAGTTACTAAGATAGTTGAAAGCATCGGGAGATATAGCGGAATATGCGCAAGTTTTTTGACCGAATTCTAGGGTTTTCACGCTCAAAATCAAAGGAGGAGTGGCGGGCATTCTTTGGCCAACAGGGGAGCTCTCTCCGTGTGTTCGTACAGCAGAACGGCGAAAAAGCGGCCCTGCTTGGGTTCGCGCTGGGAATCCTGATAATCCTCTTTTTTAAGCTCTTTATTGTTCTGGCGTGCGTAGCGGCTCTGCTGGCCATGCTGCTTATTATATGTGCAGAGTCGAAGCCGTAGTCTCATTTTCCCCAGAAAGGAGCCATGAAAAACCTCTTTGTGCTTATTCTGTTTAGTCTTGTCGTGGTTCTTCCAGCGCTAGCTCAGGATGAAACCTCTGTATTGCGTAGCAAGGCAGAGCAGGGGGATGCCGAGGCCCAACTTCAACTTGGTGCAGTTTATGCTAAGGGCTATGGCGTTCCAAAGGACTTAGCCCAGGCGCATATGTGGTTTAACCTCTCCGGTGCGAAAGGTAGCGAGCTGGCCAAGCACAACCTGGAGACCCTTGAAAAGCAAATGAGCGCTGAGCAGAAAGCAGAGGCGATGAAGCTCGCCCGCGATCGATGGACCAAAGCAAATCCGTAGCTTTATATAGTTTGGTGTTCAAAATAATGGGTAGCTAGGACCCCACTTGGCATTCCCACTAAGCATTCCCCCGATCCCACCTAGTAAAAGCACCCAGATCAGTAGCTTACAAATGGAGAGTCCTCTATCTCGCCCCGAGCATCAAAAAAGCATGAGCTAAATAGCTCCCTTACCTAAAGGTTTTGGGGTTATCTGACGAATGTCGCCATGAGGGCAAGGAAAGGTTCCAGTGAATAAGAATCAATTACCTAAGAATCAGCTTATTTACCTAGCACAAGATCTTGAAGTTGCAGGGCTCTTTTGGCATCCCGAGGTAGGGGATGAGGTTGCAGATCGTGAAGGAGAGAGCCCTGTCGCTATCCTAGTTGATCCGCAGGGGATGACACCCGACGAGCTACGCTCAGTCTTTCTATGGCTCCCAACGGTTGAGCAGATGATGATTCAATTTGAGACGAGACAGGCGGTGCTCTTTCACGCCGGGTTCGAATTTACCGAGAAGCAGTTTTATTATAAAACCGTGATTCAGTCCGCCTGTGGTCATATAGAATCGCGAGGGGAATCATTTAGATTGTCGATGGGGCTGGCGCTACGCGATCTTCTAATCTCGGATACTCCAACGAACATCAACTAATCTCGCTACTGCACTCCCTTTACTGCTCCCACTACTGCGCAACACTTGTCGGTGTTTGTCGGCACAATTGCTACAAAACTGAACATATTTTTTGTACCAAAATTATACAGCAGCCTTAGGGCGCGGTTGACAGTGTGTCAAAAAAGTTTGGGTTATATAGATAACCCACTGTTTTCACCGAGATTCGGCCCCCTAAAAGAGATGAGCCTGTTTCCTACAGTCAAGAATCTAACATGGGTAGCTCGCAGTGGTACGAAGATTGCCAATTCCGTGACAGCAGCTATTCGAACCATTCAGGTTCGGATGGTTCCAGGGAAGGATAGTGCGAGTGAGTTGAGTCGGAATGTATCGACCCAACTTCATACATCGAACAAGGAAGGTTCATATATGGTTTTCAACGCAGCGCTCAGCGCTTCAACAGATCCTCTAGCAGCATTGGCAACCCCAAGGTCCTCGAATAGAGGATTAAACGAACTCTCCTTCGGGATCCTGACCGCCTGCCCAGAGATGCAAAAGATATTGAGTGTAGTTGAGAAGGTTGCTAAGACCCGCTCAACCGTTCTTATTCTAGGAGAGAGCGGAACTGGTAAGGAGCTTATCGCGCGCGCCTTTCATTCATTAAGTGGACGTACGGGCAGACTAGTTCCAGTAAACTGCGGAGCTATCCCGGAGGATATCCTTGAAAGTGAGCTATTCGGCCATGAAAAGGGCTCCTTTACCGGCGCAATCGCCTCAAGGGTTGGCCGTTTTCAACTCGCTGATGGAGGCACGATCTTCCTAGATGAAGTCGGTGAGATGAGCCCTAAGCTGCAGGTCAAGCTGCTGCGCGTCCTACAGGAGCGCAAGGTCGATCCAGTTGGCGGCACAAAATCAATCGATATCGATGTACGTGTAGTCGCTGCAACCAATAAAGATCTCTCAGCAGAGGTCAAGGCCGGGCGATTCCGTGAGGATCTTTATTATCGCCTACAGGTTGTTCCTGTCACCCTACCACCGTTAAGAGAGCGCGAGGGGGATGTTGAGATCCTCGCCAACTATTTCCTGCGTAGGCAAGCAGAGGAACTTGGCAGGCTAGAACTGAGCCTCTCTCCAGCAACGTTAAACGCACTAAGTAGCTATCAGTGGCCCGGCAATGTGCGCGAGCTTGAAAACATGATTGAGCGGCTCGCAATTTTGAGCGATAGCGATCAGATTGAGCCGGAGCATCTACCGGATTACCTTTCAGAGGTTAGTGCGACAACTCAGATTCACTTGGCTGACTTTACCCTACCACAACGAGGCGTTGATTTTAACACCCTGATTGATGACTACGAGAATAAGCTTATATCTACGGCCCTTAATCAGACCGGTGGAAATAAAAAAGCTGCAGCGAAGTTACTTGGACTTAATCGCACGACCCTAGTTGAGAAGATTAAGAAGAAAGGGCTTGAGGCAAAGATCGAAGTTAGCGTCATCTCAGATGATATGACGATGTAAATGAGGATCTCCATGCAGCTTTTGAAAGACATAAAATCAATATCTCGGTGCTCAATAGTGTGGATGTTTAGCACACTAAGCATATTCACTGCGGCTGTTCCGGCCCTGGCGCAGCATCCGATCGATCTGCAAAAGCTTTCGGCTAGCGGTGAACACCTTAAAGCTGTGACGCTATATGAGGTTTTGCCGGAACGATCGATGACGACAGATGCTCGTATCGCTGCAGCAAAAAGCGCCTGGGCACTGGGGCTTAATCAGCAGGCTTCTAATGGGTTTGACGCCGTTCTAAGAGATGCGCAGATAACAACCGATACCCGTGCGCGACTGACCCTCTCGCGAGCCATAATTGAATACCAGGATGAGCACTATACAAACGCCAATCTTTTCGCCGAGAAGGCTATCTCTTACCTTTCAGAGTCCTCCCCGTTACGTGGCAGGGCTTATCTGCTCTGGGGTCAGAGCCTCTCTCGAATGAACGCCTACAGCGCGGCCCAAGAGAAACTCCTCGCAGCGCTTAACGATTCCACTACGAACGATAAGGCCGAGATACATTTTGCGCTTGGGATAGTTGAGACCAAGCTAGGGAAATATTTACAGGCTGAGCAACATCTAAAAGCGATTCCAACCGACCATGAGAGGGCCTCAGCAACCGTACGCATGCTGGCCTCTCTGGCGCTTGAAACTCATCAGAATGATAGAGCACGTTTCTGGATACAGAAGGGCAGGTCCGACTATCCGGAGGCCTTTATTGATAGTTGGGGTGATTACGGGCTGCTAGAAGTGGCGCTCTCAAAGGGAGAGATCTCTGCAGCACGCGAGATCTTTACAGAGGCAAAGAAGCAGCACCCACCCTCAGACCCCTGGCTAATCCTAATGCAGGCGGCACTCGAACAGTTTGAGTGGAAAAAAGACATCAATCAAACGGAGGCTCCGTGAGAAACTCTGGCTTAGCTCAGATTAAGAACTCAATTCCCCCACAGTCCGCTCTAGGACTGCAGGAGATGCTTGCGCGTTTTAATGATAGCAGCTCAAAGCTGGAGCAGCGTCATTTCGCTATTCTGCAAGAGGTTGAGGATCTCAAGGCTAAGCTCCAGATTAAAGAGGAGGAGATCAAACGAGCTGAGCGCTTATCTATGCTTGGCGAGACCGCAGCGGCGCTTGCCCACGAGGTACGCAATCCACTTGGTGCAATAACGCTATTTCTATCCATGCTTAAGCGCGACGTAGAGGATCGTCCCGGGGCAATCGCTCTCGTTGATGAGATCGAAAAAAGCATAACGAGCCTAGATCACGTCGTTTCTAATGTACTGCATTTTGCGAAGAATAATCGCCTTCACACCGGGCCGATTAATCTGAACTCAGTTATCCAGGAAGTTCAGCAACATTTTGTAAGTCTATACGGCACAGGCGCAAAGATCTCCGTTAACCTGAGCGGAAATCCATTTATCATTGCGGATGATAACGCGCTCAGGCAGTGCTTTTATAACCTTATTACCAACGCTTTGCAGATCACCTCGTTTACTGGAACGATCACCATTACGCTCAGCGATGAGCAGGAGTTGGATGGCGTGCGAGTAGTTATAACCGATAACGGCCCAGGAATATCCGAGGAAGTTCTGCCGCGACTCTTTGAGCCGTTCGCGTCGGGTCGACGAGAGGGGACCGGATTAGGGCTCTCTATCGTTAAGAGAATAATAGAGGGGCATGGGGGCAAGATCTCCGCTCGAAACACTCCGAGCGCCGAGTTCACATTAATTTTGCCCCGTAAAGCAACAAATATTAAGTAAAGAGGAGACCAGTATGGAGCTTAACGACACAGGGACAGAGAGGGGAGATAAGGTTGGCAACGCAACGCGTGCTCGTATCCTGGTTGTTGATGACGATCCACATATGCAGCTAGCCATAACCACCTGTCTCTCTCGTAAGGAATACGAGCTGGTTGTCGCGCCAAACGGCGCTGCTGCTCTTGAGCACCTAGAGCGGGGATCCTTTGACTTAATTTTGTCCGATCAGCAGATGCCAGAGATGTCTGGGCTTGAGCTGCTCGCCGCCATGCAGAAGCGCAATATAGAGACCCCCCTAATTATGATCACGGCCTATGGCACGATTAATCAGGCGGTAGAGGCGATGCAGCGCGGAGCCTCTGATTTTCTTACCAAGCCGTTTTCGGCCACCGATCTAGAAAGGATCGTAGAACGAAGGCTTACGCCAGAGGCCAAGCATATTCGCCAAAAAAGTTCCCACCAAAAGGGAGGACGTCCAATTATAACGAATGATCCCCTTATGATCCGTGTGCTTGAGGTAGCGGAGGCGGTTGCGCGTAGTGAGGCTACGGTTCTTATTCAGGGCGAGTCTGGAACTGGTAAGGAGTTGGTTGCGCGTTTTGTGCACGCTAGTAGCCCACGTGCTCAGCAGGCCTTTGTAGCCGTCAATTGCGCTGCGTTACCAGCCAGTCTGCTTGAGAGTGAGCTATTTGGACACGAGAAGGGAGCTTTTACAGGGGCACAGGCGCGCAAGATCGGAAAGTTTGAGTTAGCGCACAACGGCACGATCCTCTTAGATGAAATATCTGAGATGGATATCGCCCTGCAGGCTAAATTGCTACGTGTGCTCCAGGAGCGAGAGGTTGACAGGGTCGGTGGTAGAGACCCTGTAACGATAGATGTGCGTGTGCTGGCGACAACGAATAGAGATCTGGAAGAGAGTGTTCGAGAGGGGCGTTTCAGAGCGGATCTATTTTATCGACTAAACGTTATCCCGCTTACCTTGCCACCGCTGCGTGCGCGAATCTCAGACATTAAGTTATTAACCGAGCATTTTATGCGTCAGTACCTCGGGAACAATGCGCCAGCATTGCCAGCGGAGGTTCTGCAATCGCTGCTCTCGCACTCATGGCCCGGAAATATTCGTGAGCTGCAGAACGCAGTGCAAAGAGCAGCTATCTTGTCACGTGGAGCGACTCCATGTGAGTCAGACTTTCTGCTCTCTGCTAGTGCAACCATGCAGCTTGAGTCTGTGCGTTTAGAGGCACCGAGGGTGGGTAGCATTCATAGCATGGTGGAGAAGATAGTAGACAATGGCATAGAGCCCGATCGTAGCGCCTTAAATGACTCAGTCATGATTCGCTCAGGGATGACCGTTCAGGAGATGGAGCGTGCCCTGATCCTAGAGACACTTCGTGCAACGAGCAATAATCGAACCGAGGCTGCAAAGTTACTCGGTATTAGCATTAGAACCCTTAGAAATAAGCTGCATGAGTATAGGGGTGGCGAGGTCGGGGCAGAGGAGTAGCTACCGCAGTGATCTAGACCCCCCAAAGTTGCCTCACGAGAGGAACTAAGGTACTCAGAGATCTGTCGGGAGGGTCGATATTGCGTTCTAAATTAAAGCCCAGATCTAAGCGTGACTATATTATTAGCGTTGTTAAGCGAGTATTTCTCGTAACTGCTTC
>Ga0114970_10000392_pt1 | contig 32578 bp, 33 predicted proteins | sample M_140205_XF_Meta_FD_87030 | JGI IMG/M metagenome (GOLD analysis project Ga0114970, IMG submission 87030) | Freshwater microbial communities from Lake Montjoie, Canada to study carbon cycling - M_140205_XF_MetaG | ecosystem: Environmental > Aquatic > Freshwater > Lake | place: Lake Montjoie...
CAGAACGCCCTGCGCTTTTGGGACCGGGTGGCCTATGACGAGATTTATGGCGGCGTCGCGCTTGACGACGCCGAAGGCCGGCGGATTGCGCACGGCGTTGCCGGCAAGGACGTCGTGTTCATGGCCAGCCATGGGGTAACCGTTGTCGGCGCCACCATGGCCTGGGCTTTTGACGACCTGTATTACCTGGAGCGCGCCTGCATGCACCAGACGCTGGCGCTGCAGGCCGCTGACGGAAAGCCGCTGCGCAGCATCGACCCCGCAGTCTGCCGCGCCACCGCAGCCCAGATCGCCGGCGAGCGCCAGCAAAGCGATCTGTTCTTCGGGTCGATCAAACGACTACTCGACCGCGACCAGAGCGGTTGGCGCGCGCTGGACTGACAGGTCGCGAAGCCGCAGCGTGCTGCGCCAAGTAGCGCCCCGACCTCAGGCCTGCAGCGCGGTGTACAGGATGGACGGCAGCTTGAGCAGGCTGGGCCGGTACTCCATCGCGGTCAGTTTGGGCCCCAGCTTGTCGGCGCTGGCATGCGTGACCCACCAGGGCGGCTTGACCATCGCGCGAAAGGGCCCGCGCAGCACGGTGCGCTGCGCGCGGTCGAACATGAAAGCGTTGTGCACGCTGCCGCGTCCGCTTTGCACGTCGTCGAGCGGGTGGCCCGGAAAGGCGCCCCAGGGTGTGGCGGGCGTTGCAAAGCCGAAGGCCGCCCAGACATTGACGCCGATGCAGCCATAGCGCAGCGCCTGCAGCAGTTCATCGAAGCGTCCACCGAGCTGCGACAACGTCGCGGGATGGATGATGATGTTGGCGCTGAGTGTTCCACGCAGCTCGCGGTTGGCAAAATCAATCGCTGCCTGCAGGAACGGCTCGGGGTCCGATTGCGGCAGCAGCATGCGTCCGAGCACCGGACAAAAAACTTCGTTGTCCAGAAAATATCGGTCCTGCGGCGCGGTGTCAAAGGGGATGTAGACGCGCTCGCACAGCGCGTTGGGCCCGCTGAGCAGTTCGGCCATCGGGTAGCGCTTACGGATATCCTGCAGCCGCTGCCGGGCGCCGGGGTAATAGGCAACGCGCTGCGGCGCCTGCGCCAGCGCCTGCTTGACCAGCTGCTCAAATCCGGCACCAAATTCCCAGCCCGCGCTGAGCAGCATCAGTTGACTGGATGCGCAGTTAAAGCCGCAGTTTTGCAGTTTCTGCGAAGCGACGGCCTGCGCCTGGTGCTGCAGATCGGCTTCGTTCCAAGGCCCGGGGACGATGATGGTCGGGGTGACAGCGCCGAGCTCGGAATGAACGGGCCGCGGGTTCTTCGGCGTCCCAGCCCGTTTGCGATCGCGCGCGTCGTCGCCCACGCCCCAGACGATGGCGTCGTGAACGGCTTCGGAACCGGTGATATGAATGGCCTGCACCAGCGGGTGCGTGCTGAGGTAGGCGCCGAGCTCGGCGCCCCCCTTGACGATCCGCACAATGCCCAGATCGATAGCGGGCTGCAGCATGGCCGAAAAATACGGCAGCATGTATTCGTTGACCGGGTTGAGCTTGAGGATGCAGACCTGGTGTTCGGCCAGCAGCTTGTGCAAAACGTCCAGTGGCGCAATCGACGACACATTGCCGGCGCCCAGCACCAAGGCGATTTTTCCTTCGCGGCTGGCCTCGGGCGTGTTGTAAGCCTGTGCTGTGTTGCTGGCGAGGTTGTCGGCGCTGACCCCGGGCTCCATCCAAACCTCGGCGCTGACGCCGCCTGACAGCACTTTTTCCAGCAGCGTGCGGGGAAATACTTTCACCGCGAGTTGGCCTCCGGGCAGGGTTCGCTGGCTCAGCGTCTCCAGGTGCGCCTTGAGCGGCAGCGCACCCAATGCCTCGCTATACAGGTTGAGCGCGAGCATGCAAGCGTAGGGCCCGCCCAGCCATTCCTCGCCAAATAGCGCCGAGCCGCCGGGAATTCCCTTCTTCTGCGCCGCGGTGACCGCCCACTTGGCCGCTGTGGCCATTAGGCCGTCCTTCATCGACTGCAGCATCGCGATGCGCGCAGCCACCGGCGTACGCGCCCAGACATGCTTGTTGGCTTCCAGCGTTTGCAGCGCTGCGTCGATGGCGTCGGTGGCCTGCGGGCGGGAATTTTCGTCGGTGACGGTCATGGTGTGGATTTCATGTCGGGAGCGCTTGCCGCAGATCGCGTGGCTCCAGTGTAGACAACATGGCCGCAGGTGGCGGTGGGCGCGGCAGCCCAGTCGCGGCTGTCTGTCCAGGCGGCCCGGGGCCGGCCGAGCATTTACCATCGGCGGATGCATCCATCGCAAAGCCCCCAACTGCTGGCATTCGACATTTTTGGCACCGTCGTTGACTGGCACGGCAGCATCAGCCGCGAGGTCGATGCGCTGGCACTCGGCGTCGATGGCGGCGAGTTTGCATTGGCTTGGCGCGCCGGCTACCAGCCCGCGATGCGACGCGTGATGGCGGGCGAACTCGGCTGGACGCTGATCGATGACTTGCACCGGATGATCCTGGACCAGTTGCTTGCGCGCTTTGGCATTCGCCACCTGAGCGAGGCCGACAAGCAGGACCTGAACCGGGTGTGGCATAGGCTCGACACCTGGGGCGACGCGGTGGCCGGACTGACCCGGCTTAAACGCCGCTTCACGATCGCCAGCCTGTCCAACGGCAACATCGGACTGCTGAGCAATATGTCCAAGCGCGCCGGACTGCCCTGGGACTGCATCCTGTCGGCCGAGCTTTTCCGCGCCTACAAACCAGACCCTGCGGTCTACCTGGGCGCTGCCAAAGTGTTTGACCTGCAGGCCTCCGAAGTGATGCTGGTTGCGGCGCACCAGGACGATCTGGCTGCAGCGCGGGCCTGTGGCTTGCAGACCGCCTATGTCGAGCGCCCGCTCGAATTTGGGCGGCTCCACTCCAAGGATGTTTCGCCGGACCCGGCAAACACGCTGCACGCACGGCACTTGATCGATCTGGCCGATCAACTTGGCTGCTAAGTGCGGCTGCTAAATGCGGTCGGTTCTAAAGCCGCTCGCCAAGCGCGACATAAACGCCCCCGTGAAATAGCAGCGGCGGCGCATCGGAGTGGGTGAAGCGCTCGACCTCGGCGATGAAGAGGCAGTGGTCACCGGCGCTCTGGTGCGAGATCTGGCGGCACTCGAACCAGGCAGCACAATCACGAACCATCGGCACCCCATGCGCGTTCTCGTCGTACGCCAGTTGGTCGAACTTGTCGGGTGCGGCCGATGCGAACAGCCGTGAGATGGCGATCTGAGCCGGTGCCAGCACATTGACGACAAAGCGCTGCTGGTCGGCGAACCGGGAGATGTTCGAAGACGCCAGGCGCAGCGACCAGACGATCAGCGGCGGGGCCAGCGAGAGTGAGGAAAAGGAGTTGGCCGTCAGGCCGGCCAGTTCGCCGTGGGCGTCACGGGTAGTGATCACCGTGACGCCGGTTGGAAAGCGCCCAAGCGCCGAGCGCAGCGCGCGTTGTGCCGCCTGCGCGGCATCGGCAGCGGATTGAACGGGGGCGGCTCCGGGATGTCGCATCGGCATTGATCATAAGGGAGCGCGCCCGCGCGTTTGGCATGGCCCTTGCCACGCCCACGGCGATAATCCGGCGATGACCCGATCTCCACCGCAAACGACCGATCCGCCACGCCCCCGGCCGGCATCATTGAGCGACCTGTTTTGGTCGCTGACATGGCTGGCCATGCAGGGCTTTGGCGGCGTACTCGGGGTGGTGCAGCGCGAATTGGTCGACAAGAAACGCTGGCTGACTCTGGAGGAGTTTGCCGAGGACTGGGCAGTCGCGCAAGTGATGCCCGGGCCCAATATCGTGAATCTGGCCTTGGTGCTGGGCGACCGTTATTTCGGTGTTCGGGGCGCCATCGCGGCGACGGCGGGCATCCTCAGCCTTCCGCTCCTGTGCCTTCTGCTGCTGGCAACCTTGCTCGCCGGGTTTTCGGAAAATCCGGCCGCACAGGGCGCGCTGCGGGGCATGGGCGCGGTGGCCGCGGGGTTGATCGGTGCCAGCGGATTGCGTCTGCTGCCGGCACTCAGGCGCAATGTCATGGGACGCGCCTTCTGCGCCGCTCTGGCGATCGCCACATTCGTCGCAGTCGCTCTGTTGCGCCTTCCCCTGCTGTGGGTCATGCCGGTTCTGGGCCTGTTGGCAGGTTGCTGGGCCTGGCGCCAACTCGGGCAGCCGCACTTGGCAGCGCCTGCACCATGAGCCTGTCGTTGACGACCGCGGACTGGCTCGCGCTGTTCGGCCACTTTGCCTCGCTGTCGCTGCTTGCCGTCGGTGGCGCCGTGACCGCTGCGCCCGAAATGCACCGCTATTTGGTGGGCGAGCGGATGTGGCTCAGCGATGCGCAATTCACATCGGGCTTCGCACTGGCGCAGGCAGCGCCCGGCCCGAACGTGCTATTCGTCGCGCTGATGGGGTGGAACGTAGGACTCAATGCCGGCGGCTTTGCCACAGCGATCTTGGGCATGTCGGTGGCGATGTTGGGTATCTTGCTACCCAGCACCTGCCTGACTTACGGCGCCGCCCGCTGGGGCCATCGCCATCAGGGCTTGCGCTCGGTGCGCGCCTTCAAGCAGGCGATGGCGCCCATCGTCGTCGCGTTGCTGGTCGCTACCGGCTGGATCCTGAGTGCGGCGCACAGCGACTTTGAGCGCGACTGGCGGGTCTGGCTGCTCACGCTCGTCGCCACGCTGCTGGTCTGGCGTACCAAAATTCACCTGCTGTGGCTGCTTGGCGCGGGCGCCCTGCTCGGCGCGCTGGGCTGGGTCTGAGCAAGTCCCAGGCGCCGGCGTCGGCGTGGCGGCGATCGGCCGTTCAGCCCCGGTGCAGGTGCAGTTCGAACAGGTGCTGCAACTTTCGCAGGCTCTGCCCATCGCGGGAATCGATGTATCCCAGCACATGGCGGTCCGGGCGCAGCACAACCGCTTGTGCACCCGCGCTGCGCAGCAGCAACTCCAGTTGCCCCTCGCTGTCGCGCAGCCCGCCGTCGGGCCAGTGGAGTTCGGACTGCGGCATCAGAAAATCGTCGTCCTGCGCCACGATCGCAAGAGACCGGCAGACCAACCCGCACGACGACAACCAGTCGCGCGCCGCCTGCACATCGGCCGATCAGGTCGGCGATGAGCCATTTTTCGCCGTAGCTGCCGCCCAAGAGCGGTATTCCGAGCCCGGCACGAACGCTGCTGCGTGCACCGTCGCAGGCAACCAGCCAACTGCAGCGCACGCTGCTGCGCACCCCAGCCTGCGACAGCGCGAGCTCGACGCAGTCGCCATGCTCCTCAAAGTGCAGCAGTTCGTGCCCGAACACAATGGCCGAAGCTTCGAATCGCTGCATGCCATCGCGCAGTTGCGCCACCAGCAGCGGCTGGCGAAAGGCGTTTCGTTTCTGGAATCCATATTCCTTGCGATTCGGTGCTATCCGGGAAAAACGTTTTCCACGCCAGGAGTAATAGTCGACCCCGTAGCCCTGAACGACGTCGGGCAAGACACGGTCTATCAGGCCGGCCGCCTGCACGGTGCGCAGGCTCTCGTCGTCAATGCTGACCGCACGCGCCTCGCCCACGGTATCGGCCTCGCGCTCGACCACCAAGGTCTTGATACCCTGTAAGCCGAGCAGATTGGCGAGCATCAGCCCGGTCGGTCCGGCGCCCAGGATCACCACCGGGAAATGGGCCGGGCCACCGATCAACGATCCCGGGGCTACCGCCGTCGAAACGACCATGGCTATGGTCTGCGCCGGGATCGTCGCGCGAAGAAGACCGGGCCGGTCCTCATCCGGCCACCGTCTGCGGCATCCGCTGGCGCAGCGCCTCGTACAGGCAGACTCCGCTGGCCACCGACACATTGAGGCTTTCCACCGCGCCGCGCATCGGGATGGTGACCAGTTCGTCACAGGTTTTAGACGTCAACTGGCGCATGCCGTCCCCCTCGGCGCCGAGCACCAGTGCCACCGGTCCGCGCAGATCGGCCTGGTACAAGGTCCTGGGAGCGGCGTCGCTGGTGCCGACGATCCAGATAGAACGCTCCTTCAGTTCATGAAGCGTTCGTGCCAGATTGGTGACCATGAAGTAAGGAACCGTTTCCGCAGCGCCGCTGGCGACCTTGGCGACCGTGGCATTGATTCCGGCCGCGTGGTCCTTTGGCGCGATCACGGCGTGCACACCGGCGCCATCAGCCACCCGCAGACAGGCGCCCAGATTGTGCGGATCGGTGACGCCGTCGAGCACCAGCAGCAGCGGCGCAACCTGCTCGGCCTGCGGCAGTTCGGCGTTGCTCGCCTCCAGCGTCTCCAGCAGTTCGTCGAGCGAGTGCACCTGTGCGATCGGTTGGACCCGGGCGACGACGCCCTGGTGCGAATGACTGCCGCACAGGCGCGCCAGCCGCAGACCGTCCGATTCGATCAGCCGAACCCCGGCTGCATTGGCATGGTCCACAAACTGGCGCATGCGCGCGTCACGCCGGCTGGCCTCGAAGTGCAGCTCCAGGACCGATGTCGGGGCGCTGCGAAGCCGAGCGCCGACCGTGTGAAATCCGAACAACACTTTGGGCGAGGACATGACACGATTATCGGCGTTGCCGACATCCGGGCTCAGTCGTGGTCGTCGACGACGCAGCCGGCCTCTATCGTGATCCGGCGCCGACAGCGCCGCGCGATGGCCTGGTCGTGGGTCACCAGCACCAGCGTGGTACCGAGTTCGGTGTTCAGCTCGAACATCAGTTCCATGATGGTCTCGCCGGTGGCGAAGTCCAGGCTGCCGGTCGGCTCGTCGGCCAGCAACACCGCGGGTTGCACCACAAAGGCGCGCGCCAGCGCGACGCGCTGCTGCTCGCCACCACTGAGCACCCTGGGGTAATGGCCCAGCCGGGCCGAAAGGCCGACGCGCGCGAGCATCTCGGCGGCGGTACTGCGCGCGCTCTTCTGACCACCGAGTTCGAGCGGCAGCATAACGTTCTCGATCGCCGTGAGGTTGCCCATCAACTGAAAGCTTTGGAATACGAAACCGACCTGGCGCGCCCGCAACGCCGCACGCTGGTCCTCGTCGATCGCGAAAATATCCTGCCCGGCCAAAACCACCGTACCGCTGCTGGGTGTGTCGAGTCCGGCGATGATGGCCAGCAGCGTGCTTTTGCCCGATCCCGATGCACCGACGATGGCCGCCGTCTCGCGCGGCGCCAGCGAGAATGCGATATCGCGCAAAATGTCCAGCGTTCCGGTGGAGTCGGTCACCGACTTGAAGACATGCTGAACGGAAATGATGGCGCTGGTACGGGGTTGGGACATGAAAGGTTTCTAGTTTGAATCGACGACACTGTATCGCGACTGCTGTGCTCTTCCTCGCCATGGGGACAAGAGACTGTACCGCCGCTTCCGAGGCGCCAGCGATGTCCGGCCAGGCGATCATCCTGGTGGTGGGCGATTCGATCAGCGCCGAGTATGGATTGCGACGCGGCAGCGGCTGGGTCGCGTTGCTGGAGCGGCGGCTGACGGCCGAATCCATCGGGGCGCGGGTCGTCAATGCGAGCATCAGCGGCGACACCACCGCCGGTGGGCGATCGCGTTTGGGCGCCTTGCTGGCGCAGCACAAACCGACCCATGTTGTCATCGAACTCGGTGCCAACGACGCATTGCGCGGCCTACCCCTGTCCATGACCGAGGGCAACCTCTTGCACATGGCGCAACAGGCGCAACAGGCGGGCGCGCGGGTATTGCTGTTGGGAATGCAGGTGCCGCCCAACTATGGCAGCGACTACGCGCGCGCCTTCGCGGCGGTATTTACCAAGGTCGCCGCGGCGCAGAAACTGGGGCTGGTGCCGTTCCTGCTCAAGGGGGTAGCGGACGGAGCCGACGATGGCCGCCTGTTTCAGGCCGACCGCATCCACCCGAGCGAGGAGGCGCATCCGATCATGCTGGCCAATGTATGGCCGGAACTACGAAAGCAGCTGAAGTGAGCCTGAGTCTGGTAAATGCTGACGATCTGCTGCAAAGCCTGGACGGGTTTGACGCCGTCATCGATGCGCGCAGCGAGGACGAGTACCTGCTCGACCATCTGCCCGGCGCCGTCAACTGGCCGACCCTGCGCAACGACGAGCGCCGCGAGATCGGGACCATCTACAAGCAGGTCAACCCCTTTGAGGCAAGAAAGCGCGGCGCCGCGATCGCCGCACACAACATCGGCGCACACATAGCGCGCGAGGTGATCGACAAGGGCCGCGACTGGAAGCCGCTGGCCTACTGCTGGCGTGGCGGACAGCGCAGCGGCTCCTTGTCGCTGGTACTGGGACAGATCGGCTTCAAGGTCAGCCTGGTCGAGGGCGGCTACAAGGCTTTTCGCGCGGCGATGCTGCGCGACACCGAACGCTTGGCGCCGCTATTCGATTACCGGGTCGTCTGCGGCACCACCGGTTCGGGCAAGACCCGCTTGCTGCACGCGCTTTCTCGCTGCGGGGCGCAGGTGCTCGACCTCGAGGCCCTGGCCTGCCACCGCAGTTCGGTGCTGGGCGCCATACCGGGGCAGCCGCAGCCGTCACAAAAGGCCTTCGACACCCGGATATGGGACGCATTGCGCCGCTTCGATCCGGGCCAACCGCTGTTCGTCGAAAGCGAAAGCCGCAAGGTCGGCAATGTAGCGGTTCCGGTGGCCTTGATCGACGCCATGCGCCGCGGCACTTGCCTGAATCTGGCCTTAGGCGACACCGAACGGGTCGCACTGCTGATGGAGGACTACGACTTCTTTGTGAACGATGTCGACGCCTTTTGCAGCCGACTGGAGGCGCTCAACGAAATCCGCAGCAAGGCAGTGGTGCAGGGCTGGCAGGAGCAGGCGCGCGCCGGGCATCTGGATAAGGTCGTTCTTGACTTGCTCACCCGCCATTACGACCCGGTCTATCTGCAGTCGATGCAGCGCAACTTTGTGCGCTTCGATCAGGCGCGCCTGCTGCAACCGCTGAATCGCTCCGCAAACGCGATGCAGGCGCTGGCGCGGGAACTGATGGCGTAGGCGCGCCCGCCACGGGCGCGCCCACTAAGCGGAGGCGGGGCCGTCGGGCGCTGGCGACGAGGCGGGCAGGACACCTTCGCCGTGCGGGTTATCGCCATCGATCGGGTCACCCACTTTGCGCTCGGTTTTCTGCTTGAGTTTGTCCTCTTTTTTGCGCTTCTTCGCCAGTTCTTTCTGGCGCTTTTCGTAGCCGTAATTTGGAGTTGCCAATGTTTTCTTTCAATAGGTAAGGGCCACTTTACCAGTTTGCGGCGGGTGCGCCGGACAGCGGCGCCATGATAGAGAAACGTTTTTTAGAAAAAAACACGCTGCATGGCCTGCGCCAGGTCGGCCTGCAGATCGTCGGCCGCCTCCAGACCGGTGGAAAATCGGACCAGGGTACCGCGTGCCAGATGCGCCGGCCAGGCACTGCGCATCGAGGCGATGTCGTAGGGCACGACCAGGCTGACCGGGCCTCCCCAACTGTAGCCAAGCTTGAATAGCTTGAGCGCGTCGCAAAAAGCGTGTACCTGGGCCACGCTGGTTTGCGGCGTAAATACCAGGCTGAACAAACCGGCGCAGGCGCCTGAATGGCAGAGCGATTTCCAGTGCGCGTGACCGGGCGAATCCGCAAGCGCCGGGTGCAGCACCTGCGCTATCTGCGGCGCCTGCCGGCACCAGACGGCGAGCTGTCGCGCCGAGCGATCCTGCGCTGCGTAGCGCAGATAGATGCTCGGTAGGCTTCGTAACACCGACTCGGCGTCATTGGCGCCCACCGCCAGACCCAGATGCATGTGCGTGAGCTTGAGCCGCTGGTGCAGGGCTGGGTCCCGGGTCATGATGCTTCCCATCAGCGTGTCGCCGCCGCCGCTGGGATACTTTGTCAGCGCGTGCACCGTGAGGTCTACCGCCAGCGCTGTCTGCGCGCCGGGGCTGAGGTCGAAGGGTGAAAAGGCAATTCCTGCACCCCAGGTGTTGTCCAGCACGCACAGGACCCCTTTGCCATTGCAGATCCGGACCTGCTCGGGCAGGTCGGGAAACTCGAGCGTCACCGACCCCGGGGCTTCGAGCAAGACCAGCTTGGTGTGCGGGCCGATGTTGCGTGCGAGGTCCTGCGGATCCATCGGGTCGTAGAAGCGGTGACCGATTCCCCATGCCGTGAGTTCCCTGCGCGCCAATTCCTTGGCGGGCCCGTAGGCGTTTTCGGGAATGAGCAGCTCGTCACCCGTCCTGAGCAGCGACATCAAGGCGGTGGCGATAGCCGCCAGGCCGCTGGGAACCAGCAGGCACTGCAACCCGCCCTCAAGCGCGCAAAGGCGCTCCTCGAGCGTGTAGGTCGTCGGTGTTCCGTGCAGTCCGTAGGTGTAGCCAGTCTTGTCCATCCATTGCGTCGAACGCATCGCCGCCACATTCGGGAAGAAGACCGTCGAGGCCTTAAATACGCCGACTTGCGGCGCCATGAAACCCTCCGGGGGAAGGTACGGGTGGTGGATCAGTGTGGTTGCGGGATCGCTCATCGGCTCAGACGCTCCACTTGGCAATCAGCTGCTCAGGCCGCATCGCGTCGTAGCCCTCGAAAGGCTGGTGGATCCAGGGGTTGGTGGGCAGCGCCTCGACCGAATAATCGGCGACGAAAGTGGAAACGCCCTTGGTCCAGATGACTGCGGTGCGCAGCTCGGTGATTGGCGGGTAGTTCCCGCGCAACAGGTCGACCACCGCCTGCATCGTGTATCCGGTATCGGCCAGGTCGTCCACCAGCAACACGCGCCCGGCAATCTCGCCGCGCGGCGTTGTGATGTAGCGCGCTATGTCGAGCCGGCCCTGTTGCGTGCCAGCGGCGGCCCGGTAGGAGCTGGTCGACATGATCGCCAGCGGTTTGTCGAAGATCCGCGACAGCACGTCACCGGGGCGCATGCCGCCTCGCGCCAGACACAGGATGGTGTCGAACTGCCATCCAGACTGGTGCACCTTGATCGCGAGCTTCTCGATCAGGTTGTGGTACTCGTCGTAGCTGACGTAAAGGTGTTTGCCGTCTTCGGTCAACATCGTGCTGTCCTTCTTCAGTCCGCCAGATAGGGGTGGCGCATCATGATCGTGTGGTCGCGGTCAGGGCTGGTGGAGACCATGTGGATCGGCACTCCCGTGACCTGCTCAATGCGCTGCAGGTACAGGCGTGCGGCCACCGGCAGCTTATCGTACTGGGTGACGCCGACCGTGCTGTCGCTCCAGCCCGGCAGCGTCTCGTAGATCGGCTTGCAGCGCTCGATGTCGTCGGCGCCAATGGGCAGTATGTCGATCGTCTCTCCGTCCATGTCGTAGCCCACACACAGCAGCAGTTCATCCAACCCGTCCAGAACGTCGAGCTTGGTGATGCACAGCCCCGACAGACCGTTGACCTGCGCCGAACGCTTGAGCAGCGCCGCGTCAAACCAGCCGCAGCGGCGCGAACGTCCGGTGGTGACGCCCTTTTCGGCGCCCACGCTGCTCATGTGGTGGCCGGGCGTTCCCGGAGTTTCCCAGTCGAGTTCAGTCGGAAAGGGCCCGCCACCGACGCGGGTGCAATAGGCCTTGGTGATGCCCAATATGTAGTGCAGCATTCCCGGGCCGACGCCGGCACCGGCGGCCGCGTTGCCGGCCACGCAGTTGCTCGAGGTGACATAGGGATAGGTTCCGTGATCCACATCGAGCAGCGTTCCCTGCGCGCCTTCGAACAGCAGATTGGCCCCATGCAGATGGGCCTCGTTGAGCTCGCGCGACACGTCGGCCATCATATTTTTCAGCAGTTCGGCGTGGCGCATGGCCTCTTCAAAGACGGGCTCGAACAGAACTTTTCCGTCGGCCATGAAAGGCGCCAAAGCCGGGCCGAAATCAAAACGCGGCGAGCCCAGATAGGTGGTCAGCGCATGATTGTGCCAATCCAGCAGATCGCGCAACTTGGCGGCGAAACGCTGCGGATGTTTCAGATCCTGAACACGCAGCGCGCGTCGCGCAATCTTGTCCTCGTAGGCCGGACCTATACCGCGGCCGGTGGTGCCGATGCGCGCGCTGCCCCCGGTTTCGCGCGCTGCCTCCCGCGCCAGATCGAGGGCTGCATGAAAAGGCAGGATCAGCGGACAGGCTTCGCTCACCCGAAGGCGCGAGCGAAGCTCGACGCCTGCGCGCTCAAGCCCCTCGATCTCCTCGAACAACTTGGCGCATGAGAGCACGACGCCGTTGCCGATGTAACACTTGACCCCGGGGCGCATGATGCCACTGGGAATCAGGTGCAGCGCGGTCTTCACGCCGTTGATGACCAGCGTGTGGCCGGCGTTGTGGCCGCCTTGAAAACGCACGACACCTTGGGCGCTTTCGGTCAGCCAGTCGACCAGCTTGCCCTTGCCCTCGTCGCCCCACTGGGTCCCGACCACGACGACATTGCGCCCCTTGATTGTCTTCATGTGCGCATGCTCTTAAAGGGTCTGTACCACCCACTGCCCCGCAACCTGCACCAACTCGCGATCACAGTGGAACTCGTCGACTTCGCTCTCATGCCCCGGCAGTATGCAGACCACGGTGTGGCCCTGGGCCCGCATCGATGCGACCGCCTGCCGCAGCGCCGCCTGTTCACCCCAAGGGGCCCGGATCGCGGCGTGCAGCGCACGCGGCGCCACGGCACCAACGACGGCCTTTATATCCAGGCTGAATCCGGCCGCAGGCCGGTTGCGACCGAATACCGCGCCGACCTCGTCGTAGCGGCCACCGCGCACGAGCGCGTCGCTCGCACGCGGCGCGTAGATCGAAAAGCGCGCGCCGGTGTAGTAGGCGTAGCCGCGCAAGTCGGCAAGGTCGAAGCTAACGGGGCCGCCGTCCAGATGGCCCGCGAGCCAAGCCAAGTTGTCCAGCGCGGCGTGAATTTTCGCTAAGGCAGGCAAGGCCCGGCGCGCTTCGATCAGCACTTTGGCGTCGCCGTATAGCCCCACCAGCGCGAGCAGCCCCTGGCGCGGCGCGTCGGGCAAGCCCTTGCTCAGGCTGGCGAGCTCACTGGCATCCTTGGCCATAAGCGCCGTCTGTATCTGCTGGCGCAATGCGGCGCCGGCGCCCGTGGCCGTTAGCAGCGCATGGACGATTCGCGCATCGCCAAGGTCCACGCTGGGACGCTCGACCTGCGCCACTTTCAGGCAATCCAGCGCCAGCAGCAGCGCCTCGAGGTCGGCCTCAGGACCGACATGCCCGTAGATTTCAGCGCCGAACTGCAGCGGCTCGCGGGTGGCGTGCGGCTTGTCGGGGCGCGTGTGCAGCACGGGTCCGCAGTAGCACAACCGGGTGACGCCCACCCGGTTGAGCAGGTGCGCGTCGATACGGGCCACCTGCGGCGTGGTGTCCGCGCGCAGGCCCATCATGCGACCCGACAGCTGATCGACCAGCTTGAAGGTTTGCAGGTCCAGCGCCTCGCCGGTTCCTGTCAGCAGCGACTCCAGATGCTCGAGCATGGGCGGCATGACCAGCTCATAGCCGTAACAACGCGCCTTGTCGAGCAGGTCGCGTCGCAATTCTTCGATGTGGCGGGCCTCGGAGGGCAGGACATCTGCAATGTGATCCGGCAGGACCCAGGCTGACATAGTTACTGGAGGCTGTTAAAGCGGTAATTTTACCGCCAGCGCCAGCGCCGATTCACCATGAAAACAACCACAGCAGCGCCAGCCCGATCAGGATGCTGCACAGGCCGAAGAAGCGGAGCTGCCCGTCGTGCATTTGCAGCACCTGCTGGAACATCCGCCTCCAGCCCGACGGAGAGATGAAGGGGAAAAGTCCCTCGATGACCAGCACCAGCGCCAGCGCCAGCCAGAAAGTATCGCTGTCCAAGCCTTACTTCTTCGCGGGCACCGCGGCGCCGCCGCGCATGGCCTTGAAAAATTCAGACGAGGACGGGTCCACCACCATCAGGTCACTCTTCTTGCTGAAGCTGGCCTTGTAGGCTTCCAGGCTTCGGTAAAACTGGGCGAACTGGGGGTCCCGGCCAAAGGCTTCAGCGTAAATACGGGCCGCTTCGGCATCGCCCTCGCCCTTGATTTTCTGCGCGTCGCGATAGGCGTTGGCGATCGCGACTTCGCGCTGGCGGTCGGCGTCGGCGCGTATCTTTTCACCTTCGGCGGCGCCGGTCGATCGCAGTTCGTTGGCAACCCGCTTTCGCTCGGCCTCCATGCGCCGGTAGACCGACTCGGTGATGGCGTCCACATAGTCGGCGCGTGTAATCCGAACATCGACCACGTCGATGCCCCAGGGCTTGGCACCGCGCACCTTGTCGAGCACCTCCGCCTTGACGTCGGCCGTCAGTTGCTCGCGCTTGGTGGACAGCAACTCCTTGACCGTCCTCTTGTTGATCTCTTCCTGAAAAGCATTGCGCACCACCCGGTTGAGTTGGTTGGCGCCCGCGGTCTCATCGAGGCCCACATTGCGGATGTACTGGCTGGGCTCTGAAATCCTCCAGCGCACATACCAGTCAATGACTACGCGCTGTTTCTCAGCAGTCAGCATCGGCTCGGTGTCGGTGGTGTCGAGCGTCAGCAGGCGTTTGTCGATATACGAAACGTTTTGAAAAGGCGGCGGGAGCTTGAAATTGAGCCCCGGCTCGGTGATCACCTCCTTGATCTGCCCGAGCGCATAGACGACGCCGAATTGCCGCTGGTCGACCACAAAGAGCATCGAGCTGCCAAGCGCCAGTGCCAACAGCAGCGACGAAAATAAAAAACCCAGTCTGTTCATCGCGCTCTCCTAGCGTATATCGCGTTCACGCGAACGCGAGCTGTCCCGCGCACGGCTATCGGCTGGCGGGTTAGCACCCGGTGTTGCGGGCGCGGGCGCGGGCACAGCCGCCACGCCTGCGTCGACGGAACCGGAACTCATCTGCATGATCTTGTCCAGCGGCAGGTACAGCATGTTCGAACCCTGACGCGACTCGACCAGCACCTTGGTGACGTTGCTGTAAATCTGCTGCATCGCGTCGAGGTACATCCGGTCGTGCGTGACCTGCGGCGCCTTTTGGTATTCGCCGAGAACCGACTTGAAGCGCTGCGCATCTCCCTGTGCCTGCGCGACGATGCGCGCTTTATAGGCGTCGGCCTCTTCCTTGAGCCGGGACGCGGAACCCACCGCGCGCGGAATCACATCGTTGGCGTACGCCTGCGCCTCGTTCTTGGCGCGTTCGCGCTCCTGTCCGGCTTTCAGCACATCGTCGAAAGCCGCCTGCACCTGTTCCGGAGGCCGAACCCCGCCTTGCTGCAGATTGATGCCCACGACTTCTATGCCCATCTTGTAGCGGTCCAGAATCGACTGCATCAGGGCGCGCACCTTGGGCGCAATCTGATCGCGCTCTTCGGACAGCGCCGAGTCCATCCGCATCTTGCCGATCACTTCGCGAACCGCCGTTTCGGCCGACTGCACGACAGCATCGGTCGGGTTCTTGCTTTCAAACAGAAAGGCGCGCGCGTCGCTCAGACGGTACTGGACGGCGAACTTGATCTCAACGATGTTTTCGTCTTCGGTGAGCATCGCCGATTCGCGCAGGCCGGTGGCCTTTATCACGTTGTCGCGACCGACGTCGACCGATCGGATCTGCGTCACAAAGATCATTTCATGTCGCTGGATAGGGTACGGCAGCCTCCAGTTGAATCCCGCCAGCGCCGTGTTGCGGTACTTGCCGAACTGGGTGATGACCGCCTGCTGCCCCTCCTGGACGATGAAGAAGCCGGTTCCGAGCCAGATCAGCACCACAATGCCGGCAATCAGGCCCGCACCCAGGCCTGCGTTCTTCATGTCGGGTTGAAAGCCGCCGCCATCGCCACCGCCACCGCCACCTCTGGGCTTGCGGTCGCCGCCAAACAGGCCGCCCAGCCGCCGGTTGAGTTCGCGCCACAACTCCTCGAGGTCGGGCGGCCCTTGATTCGGTCGGCGGGCGCGTCCGTTGTTGCCCGGCGGTGGCGACGGGGGTGGGGGCACAGTTGGTGGCTCGCCCTGCGCAGGCGGCGACTCCGGCTTGCCGCCCTCGCCCGCCTTGTCGTCACCACGTCCCCAGCGCGAGTCGTTTAGGTTGAGCACAGCCCTCAGACGCGCGAGGAACCTGTCCCAAGCCGGGATGGCAGATTGAATTTTCATCTCATCGGTTCTCATATGACATACCGCGATTGTGCCCAATCAGGAAGCAGCCTCTGCGCCGTCGAGGGATTGGACCCCATTAGCGGGGTCGACGGGCGCCCGGCGCGCCAGTTGTCCCAGATGCTCGCGCAGTCCGAGCAGCCCGACGCCGGTGCGCGCGCTGGCAAAAAAACGGGCCGTCTGAACGCCGTCCTGGTCCAACCAGTCCTGCAGTTGCAGCGGCGAACGCCCAGGCTCCATGGCGTCGAGCTTGTTGAAAACCAGCACCTGTCGTACGCCGTCGGCGCCGATTTCAGCCAGAACCCGGTTGACCTCCTGCATCTGCTCCGGGAAATGGGGGTTGGACGCATCGACCACATGCAGCAGCACGTCGGCATCTACCGCTTCTTGCAAAGTCGCCTCGAAAGCGTCGATCAATCCATGCGGCAGGTTGCGGATGAAGCCGACGGTGTCGGACAGCGATACCGATCTCCCCGCGTCGGCCAGATAGAACTGGCGCGTCGTGGTGTCTAGCGTGGCGAACAACTGGTCGGCTGCATACGCCTTGGCGTTCACCATGGCGTTGAACAGGCTCGATTTGCCAGCGTTGGTGTATCCAACCAGAGAAATGGTGAATGTGTCGCGCCGCTCGCGCTGGCGCCTTTGGGTCTGGCGCTGTCGCTTGAGCTTTTGCAGGCGCTCCTTGGTCCGCTTGATGCTCTCGCCGATCATCCTCCTGTCGAGTTCGATCTGGGTCTCGCCCGGGCCGCCGCGCGCACCGATGCCTCCACGCTGGCGTTCCAGATGCGACCAGCGACGTACCAGCCGTGTGCTGATGTACTGCAGGCGCGCCAGTTCCACCTGCAACTTGCCCTCGTGGCTTCTCGCGCGCTGGGCGAAGATCTCAAGGATCAGCAACGTGCGATCGTTCACCGGCAATTCCAGATGGCGCTCCAGATTGCGCTGCTGCGCCGGACTCAGGCTTTGATCAAATAGCACCTCGGTGGCGCCCAATTGCTGCGCCAGCAACTTGATCTCATCGGCCTTTCCGCTGCCTACAAAAAGGGCCGCATCCGGCGCGCGGCGCTTGCAGGTGATGCTGGCGACTGGCTGCAGACCCGCGCTAAGGGCCAGCAAGCCCAGTTCGCCTAGTTCGCCGTCAAAATGGGAATGGCCTAGGTCGACGCCGACCAAAATGGTCGGAGCCGTCGCGGCTTGGGCCTTTTCGGGAGAGCTCAAGATGGCCAGGCCGCCAGGCCCCGACCGGTTTTCGGCGAATGCAAATGCGATGCCAAGATTCAGTCGGAGGAGGCTTCGGCGCCCTCGGCGACCGAAAAGTTCACCGCACGACCCGGTACGATGGTGGAGATAGCATGCTTGTAGACCATCTGGGTGACGGTGTTGCGCAGCAGCACCACGTACTGGTCAAAGGATTCGATCTGCCCCTGCAGTTTGATCCCGTTGACCAGATAGATCGATACCGGTATGTGTTCTCGCCGCAAGGCGTTGAGAAAAGGATCCTGCAGCAGTTGGCCTTTGTTGCTCACGATATTCTCCGTGTTCAAGAATTTGAAAATAAGGATTGACAATACCACAGCGCCCTATGGCCAAACTGGCGGCTGGCGCAATCCCGTAAGCCGTCAAGGTCTGACGTCGCTGCGGAAATATGCGTCTCGTCGGGCCGGTCAAATTGCCGCTAATCGCCGTCTTTGTCGGCAAAAGGGTTGCGCGAGGTCTTCATTTCTATGCGCATCGGCGTCCCGACCAGATCAAAGGCCTTGCGAAAGCGTCCTTCCAGGAAGCGCTTGTAGGAGTCGGTCACATGCTCCAGTGAGTTTCCATGCACCACGATGATCGGGGGATTCATGCCGCCCTGGTGCGCGTAGCGCAGTTTGGGCCTGAACATGCCGGCGCGTTTGGGGCTCTGGAACTGGACCGCTTCCAGCAACAACCGGGTGAGGATCGGCGTCGACATTTTGCAATTGGCGGCCTTGAATGCCTGCGCGATGGACGCCCACAGCGGACCCAGGCCTTGGCGCTTGGTGGCCGAAATCAGGTGCATGGCGGCGAACTTCAAGAACGGCAGCCGGGTCTCGATGGAGCGCTTGACCAGTTCGCGCTCGTACGCGTCGACCGCGTCCCATTTGTTGATCGCCAGCACGACGGCGCGACCGCTCTCCAAAATGTAGCCGGCAATATGCGCGTCCTGATCGGTGACTCCCTGGGTCGCGTCGATCAGCAGCAGCACCACGTTGGCCGACTCGATCGCCTGTAGGGTCTTCACCACTGAAAATTTTTCGATTGCCTCGAAGATCTTTCCGCGCCGCCGCAACCCGGCGGTATCGATCAGCTCGAAGCGCTGGCCGTGGCGTTCGAATGGCACCGAGATGGCGTCGCGCGTCGTACCCGGCTGGTCAAAGGCGACCAGCCTCTCTTCACCCAGCCAGGTGTTGATCAGCGTCGACTTGCCGACGTTGGGCCGTCCCGCGACGGCAAGCTTGATGGCGCCGTTGTGCGCCTGCTCGTCAGCCTCCTGCGGGTCGGGCAGTTCGAGCGCGTCGAGCGCCGTGTCGAGCAGGTCGCCGATGCCCTGTCCATGTGCCGCCGATACCGCCATCACGTCGCCCAGACCGAGCTCAAAGAATTCGGACAGTCGGCTTGCGTCCTTCATGCCCTCGGCCTTGTTCGCGACCAGGACGCAGACTTTGCCAAGGCGGCGCAGGTAGCGCGCAATTTCGTGATCCTGCGCCGAGATGCCTTCACGTGCATCGACCAGGAACAGCACCACGTCGGCCTCGGCGACCGCCTGTCGGGTCTGCTTGCCCATCTCCTTCACGATGCCGCTGCTCGCGTCGGGTTCGAAGCCGCCAGTGTCGACCGCTATGAATTCCTGCTTGCCGTGACGGCCTTTGCCGTAATGGCGGTCTCGGGTCAGGCCCGCAAAGTCGGCAACGATGGCATCGCGTGTCTTGGTCAGGCGGTTGAACAGCGTCGACTTGCCCACATTGGGCCGTCCGACCAGGGCCAGTACGGGGGTCATCGCTTGCGGTTCCGGACCCAGTCGGGTCTTAATCGGGACGGAAACCGAAAATGCCGCCCTTTTGGGTGAGAACGACCAAGGTATTGCCAACCAAGACCGGTGCTGCAGCGATCGCCGAGCCGTCGGTAGACACACGCCCCAGTGGCGCCCCATCCGCGCGCGACAGGAAATGCACCCAGCCCTGCGCATCACCGACTACGACCGCAAAATCGAGCGAAAGTGGCGCGCTCAGTCCGCGGTATTTCAGCCGATCCGAGCTCCAGGCCATCTCGCCATTTTCCCGTTTCCAGGCCATCACCCGGCCGTTGCCTTCGGTGCCGAAGAGCAATTGCGCATCGCCGGCCAGGCCCTGCGAACCCGAAGCGGGCTTGCTCCACACCGTCGTGCCGCGTACCGTGTTGACACAGCCGACTGCGGACTGGAAGGAGCGCGCGCACACCACCGGGCCTTCGCGACTGGCACGGCCTACCAGTTCCACCAACCTTTCGATGTCGTTGGTTCCGCGGGCAGTGGCAATCGGCGCCTCCCAGCGCAGACTGCCGTCGTCCGGGCTGAGTCCGATCAAGCGTCCCGCGTTGCCGGCGACCAAGGTTTCGCCGACGGCCAGCAAGACGCCCAATTGGCTGAGCACCAGCGACTGGTCACCGGGACGTGCGTAGGTCCACAGCTTTCTGCCGCCCATGGCGTCAAAGGCCGACACGCTGCGGTCCGCCGTGAGTACGAATACCCGGCCCCCCGCCACCAGCGGCGCGGTGGTTCCCAAGGCGCCCAGCGCTGCGCGCCATATCTCCTTGCCGCCGTCGAGCACGATCAGTTCGTTGGCCTTGCTGAGCACTGCCGAAAAGCGCCCGTCGCTGCCGACGCCGGCAACGATGGGTTCTGCCAACTGCGTGCGCCACAGGTCCCGACCACTCGCGCCGTCGATCGCGGCGACAACGCCCTCCGATCCAGCCAGCGTGATGACCCCCGCAGTGACCCTGGCGTCCAGCGCAAAGCCAATGTCGCCGATCCTGGTCGTCCACGCCAGCGTCGGCGCCACCAGCGCGGGATTGACGCCCAACTCGACCGGCCTGGGTTTTTCGCTGCTCGCGCACCCGGCAAGCAGGGCGAGTAGGCCGATTCCTGCAACAAGCCGCCCCCCGCGACGGCCCCATGCTGAAGCGATGTTCATGGTGTCACCGCCGAACTGCTGGGCGCGGCGGGCGCTGACGCAGCAGGGCGCGGGTCCGAACCGAGCGCATTGAGCTTTATCTCGACCAGCCGTCGGTACTCGGTGCGCTCGTCAAAAGCCGCGTAGGCCTTTTGATACTCAGCCTTGGCGTCGGCAGTTTTGCCTTGCATGGAGTGGATATCACCCCGTCGGTCGGCGACCAATGCGGAAAAGTCAGGCGGAAATTTTCCATCGAGTTGCGCCAGAGCCTGGCCATAGTCCTTGGATTGCGTCAGTAACCCGGCCAGCCGCAGCCGGGCGATAGCCTGAAGGCCCGGGTCGGACGCGTTTTCGGACACCCACAGCAGCGCGGCTTTTGCCTGCTCGGCTTTGCCGGCCTCAACGTACAGACGCGCCGCCAGAAGCCCACTATGCTGGGCGTAGGTGGTGGTGGCAAAGCGCTCCTTCATGTCGCCAAAAGCGCGATCGACCTTGGCCATGTCTCCGAGTTGCGCCATGCGTTCGACTTCGTCGAACATCGCTGCGGCCTGCGTAGCCTGGTTGCGCTGCCAGTATTGGTAGCCGTTCCAGCCCGCAACGCAGGCCATCACCAGCGCCAGCACCCAGGTGATCAGGTTTCCGTACTGTTTCCAGAAGTGCTTGATCTGATCGAGTTGTTCCTGCTCTTCGAGGTCGAGTTGATTTGCCATGTCGGTAATGAATTAGGTGTGCGATTGTAGGGTGCAGGCCCATTCGCCGGCGCGGGCGAGTTCGCGCGTGGTTTGCGTGCCGCTTCCATCGCGCAGCGCCTTGACCGTGACCATGCCCTGGGCCAGTTCGGCGGCGCCAAACACCAGTGCGTAACGCGCGCCGCTGGCGTCGGCGCGCCGGAACTGCGACTTCATGCTGCCCACCGCATCGCCGGTACCGGCGTGCATTTGCACGCTGATACCGGCCGCCCGCAAGGCCTGCAGCACTGGAAAAACAAGCGCGTAGGCGCCGGGCTCGGGAACAATGGCGAACGCGTCGAGCGTCGCCGGCGCCACCGACTGTCCGCGCACGCGCACCAGTTCGAGCACCCGCTCGATGCCCATTCCCCAGCCCACGGCGGGCGTTGGCTTGCCGCCCAGTAGCTCGAACAACCCGTCGTAACGCCCTCCCCCGCACAGCGTTCCCTGCGCGCCGAGCTCGTCGGTGACAAATTCAAACACCGTGTGACTGTAGTAGTCCAGTCCGCGCACGGCGCGCGGGTTGACGCTCCACGACACCGAGCAGGCACTGAGCAGCGACTTGACCGCGTCGAAATGCTTCAGTGATGCCTCTCCCAGAAAATCCAGCAGTTGCGGGGCGCCACCGACCAACTCCTGCATCGCGGGGTTCTTGGTGTCCAGGATGCGCAGCGGATTGGTCCGCAGCCGGCGCTGCGCGTCGGCGTCGAGCAAGGCCGCATGGCGCTCGAAGTAGGCAATCAGCGCAACCCGGTGCTGCTGGCGCTCCGACGAAACACCCAGGCTGTTGAGTTCGACGCGAACGCCGGGCAGGCCGAGCCGGTCAAGCAACTCGGAGGCCAACACGATGAGTTCCGCGTCGACTTCTGCGCCGGCGAAGCCCAGGGCTTCGGCGCCAAGTTGGTAGAACTGGCGATAGCGTCCGCGCTGCGGCCGCTCATGGCGAAACATCGGGCCGATGTAATAGAGCCGCTTGCCGCCATCGTAGGTCAGGTTGTGCTCTATGGCCGCCCGCTCCACTCCAGGCGTGTTCTCGGGGCGCAAGGTCAGCTGTTCACCATTGAGCCGGTCTTCGAACGAGTACATCTCCTTTTCGACGATGTCGGTGGTTTCCCCGGTCCCTTTGACGAACAACTGGGTGTATTCGACGATCGGCGTGCGGATGCTGCCGTAGGCGCAGACGCCCATGAGCGCGCGCACATGCTGTTCAAACCATTCCCACTGCGCCGATTCGGGCGGATAGATATCGTTCATGCCCTTTACCGCGGCAAGCTTTTTCCCCATCGGAGTGCTGTGTAAATCGTTCATCGGCAGGCGCTTCAGGCGGTCTGGGCATCGGCGCCAAAGCGCTTGGCGATGTAGTCTTGCACCACTGCCTGAAAGTCGCTGGCGATGGTGTCGCCGCGCAAGGTCATGCGTTTTTCACCGTCGATGAATACCGGCGCTGCCGGCGCTTCGCCGGTTCCCGGCAGGCTGATGCCGATGTCAGCATGCTTGCTTTCGCCCGGGCCATTGACGATGCAGCCCATTACCGCGACCTTGAGCTTCTCGACGCCCGGGTACTGCTTGCGCCAGACGGGCATCTGCGCACGCAGGAAGTCGTCGATCTGCTGGGTCAACTCCTGGAAGGTCGTGCTGGTGGTGCGGCCGCATCCCGGGCATGCGGTCACGCTGGGGACGAAGGATCGAAGGCCCAGCGACTGCAGTATCTCGGAGGCGACGACCACCTCCTGGGTGCGCGATTCACCGGGCGCGGGGGTCAGCGAGACGCGGATTGTGTCGCCTATGCCCTCTTGCAGCAGGATCGACAGAGCCGTCGCCGAAGCGACGGTTCCCTTGGTGCCCATGCCGGCCTCGGTGAGGCCCAAGTGCAACGCGTAGTCGCAGCGGCGTGCGAGCGCACGGTAGACCGAGACCAAGTCCTGTACGCCGCTGACCTTGCATGAAAGAATAATCTGGTTCGCGTCGAGTCCCATCTTGTGCGCCTGGTCGGCCGACTCCAGCGCCGACCGGACCAAGGCCTCGTACATCACCTGTTTGGCGCTCCAGGGCGTGGCCCGGCGGCCGTTTTCATCCATCAGCGCGGCAAGCAGTTCCTGGTCCAGGCTGCCCCAATTCACGCCGATCCGCACGGGCTTGTCCCATCGCATTGCGACTTCGATCATTTGCGCGAACTGCCGGTCGTGCTTATCGCCCTTGCCCACATTGCCGGGGTTGATGCGGTACTTCGAAAGCGCTTTGGCGCAGTCTGGAAAATCGCTCAGCAGCCGGTGGCCGTTGTAGTGAAAGTCGCCAATCAGCGGAACGTCGATGCCCATGCGGTCAAGCTGCTCGCGCACATGCGCCACGGCCTTGGCGGCCTCAGGCGTGTCTACCGTGATGCGAACCAGTTCGGAGCCTGCCTGCGCCAGTTCCTTGACCTGGATCGCAGTGGCGATCGCGTCGGCCGTGGCGGTGTTGGTCATCGACTGCACCCGCACCGGCGCGTCGCCGCCAACGCTCACAACGCGCGATCCCCACGCCACCCGGGCCTGACGCGAGCGCCGCGCGCCGCTACCAGCGGATTCAATCGGTTCGTTCAATTCCATTTTCCTTCACCAGCAATCGTGCCACGTTATTCCTAGAAAGCGGCGTCAGGTCGACGCGTTGTCCGCGCAGTAGCAGTTCGGTGGAATCCACCCTGCCTACCGTCACCGAAAGAGGCATCGCGCCGCCCGCGCTGGCAGTTTCTCCCCGGCCCATGGTCCGGCTGAGTTTGACCACCCCCGCAGCATCGGTAACGCCGATCCAGGACGACTCGCGCGTGGTAAATACCAGCAGGTCGGCCACTGTGCCCGGTGCGCCGGGGTTGCTGGCGGCCGCGGCGGGGGGTAGCGGCGCCTGGACCACTGCGCTTGGGACACCCAGCATCGCCGGCTCGGGCGCTGCGCGACTGCTTGACGCGGTGCTCAGCCCCGACAGCCATTGGTCGGCCACTTCCCTAATCCGCTCTACCGGCGGAAGCCACCACAACGCGAGGGCACAAAGCAACAACGCCGCAGCGGTCAAGGCAGTGGGCTTCGACACCGAAGGCGCAGGACGCCCGCCAAGACGCGGCCTGCGCAAATCCCCTATCCCGGCTCCAAGGTCGGCAGCGGGCAGCGTGGCCGGATGTCCAGGCAGCAGGCGCAATATCGGCTCGGCGTCGATCTTCAGACTGCGACAAATACTGGAAGCCAGCCCGCGTATAAAAACCGCGCCGGGCAGCAGATCGAATTGGTCCGCTTCAAGCGCGACCAACTTCGCGACCGGCACCTTGAGCGACGCTGACAAAGCCGCGATATGCAAACCGCTGCGTTCGCGTGCGCTCTTCAACATCGCCCCCGCCGTGAGCGGTGTGTCTGGCGTCGGATCCTCGCCGGCGGTGGAAAGCTTGCCATCACTCATCGAATGCCCCTCGATCAAAGGAAGCCAGTTCGCGCGACTGTGCAAATCGCTTGCGTAACTGGATACCGAGTTGCTCCACTGCTTGCCGATTGTCGAGTCGACGCTCGACTTTTATTCCCAGCCAAAGCGATTGTGCATTAGCCAGTTCACTGTTGTTCAAGCGACGCAGATAGAACTGAGCGGCAATCGGCTCGCCGCGCTGAAACAGCAGCAGGGCCAAGTTGTAGCCAGTGATCGGATTGGCCGGATCAAGCTCGTAAGAACGTTGAAAGCTCGTCTGTGCGTCGGCGTCGCGTCCGGCGTCCAACTGGCACAGTCCCTGGGTGAGGAAGGTTTTGGGCCGGTCCGGGTACATCGGGTCGGCCAGTGCCCGGCTAAAAAAATCCAGCGCCTGCGCGTGCCGGCCCTGCTGGCAGATCAGCCAGCCGTAGTTATTCAGGGCCCGCGCATCCATCGGGTTGATCGCCAGAACGCGGCGAAAACTCTCTTCGGCAAGAATTCGGTCACCCAGGCGCATGTAAACCAGGCCGCGCAGATTGTAGGCGTCGCCAAATCCAGGGTCCGCAGCGATCGCTTGCTTGAGTTCATCGAGTGCGATGGTGGTTTGTCCATTCTCGAAGTAGCCCAGCGCCAACTCCAGACGAATGCGCGCGCGCTTGCGTGCCAGTGGCTCGTCAGAATCGGTCACCAGGTCGGCCCCGGCGCTGCGGACAAGATCTCCTGGCGCGCACGCGACTAGCTCGACGCAGGTCATAACTACGATCAGGCATCCGATCGTGGCTTGCAGGGCATGCCACGATCCATGCAAGCGCAGCCGCATGACTCAGCCCTCCTGCGCCTGGCTTGCGCCGTCGTCGACCTGGTGCATCATGATGCGGCGTCGCTGCGCCATGCGCGGCGCAACCCCGGTCCGGTCGCGCACGTCGCCTGCCAACTGGCCACAGGCGGCCTCGATGTCGTCGCCCCGGGTCTTGCGGATCGTCGTCACGATGCCTGCTTCGCTGAGAATGCGCGCAAACGCGTTGATCTGCTCGCGCGGCGAGGCCGCGAGTCCGGAGGCCGGGAAGGGGTTGAACGGAATCAGGTTGAACTTGCACCAGTTGGCGGCGCCATTGGCAGAGCGAACCAGATCGACCAATGCGTGGGCCTGAGCGGCCTGGTCGTTAACGCCGGCGAGCATGCAGTACTCGAAGGTGATGAAGTCCCTTGGTGCGTACGACAGATAGGCGACACAGGACGGGAGCAACTCAGCCAGCGGGTATTTGCGGTTCAGCGGAACCAGGTTGTCACGCAGCGCATCGTCTGGCGCATGCAGCGACACCGCAAGGGCGACCGGGCAGTCGGCACCAAGGCGCTCGATCATCGGAACCACACCCGAGGTCGACACCGTGACGCGCCGCCGGGAAAGTCCATACCCATGGTCGTCGAGCATGACCCGCAACGCCGGCAGTAAGGCGCTGTAATTCTGCAACGGCTCGCCCATTCCCATCATCACCACATTTGAAATCACCCGATCTTCGCGCTGTAAATGGCGGCGCAAGAAATGCTCGGCAAACCACAATTGAGCCACCATCTCGCCGGTGCTGAGATTGCGGCTGAAACCCTGGTGACCGGTGGAGCAAAACCGACACCCCACCGCGCAGCCGGCCTGCGACGAGATGCACAGCGTTCCGCGATCGTCCTGCGGAATGAATACCGCTTCGACAGCGTCTCCGGCGCCAACGTCGAACAGCCATTTGATGCTGCCGTCCGTCGAGCAATGCTGTCGGCTTAGCACGAGTGCCCGCACATGGGCTACGCCGCGCAGTTTTTCACGCAAGGGCTTCGCCAAGTCGGTCATCGCGTCGAAGTCCGATGCGCCGCGTTGGTGGATCCAGCGAAACAACTGGGTGGCGCGAAATCGTCTTTCCCCCAGACGGTCGCAAAAACCGGCCAAGCCCTCAAGGTCGTAGTCGAGCAGGTTGGCCAGCATGGTCTGAGCAACCGCTAAGGTGCTAGCGCGAGTAGATGTTCAAACCGGGAAAGAAGAAAGCAACTTCGACCGCCGCAGTCTCGACGGCGTCGGAGCCGTGCACCGCGTTGGCGTCGATGCTATCGGCAAAGTCGGCGCGGATCGTACCGGCCGCAGCCTTTTTCGGATCGGTCGCACCCATCAAATCGCGGTTCTTCAGCACCGCGTTGTCGCCCTCAAGCGCCTGCACCATCACCGGGCCTGACGCCATGAACGACACCAGGTCATTGAAGAATGGGCGGCCTTTGTGCACGGCGTAGAAAGCCTCGGCGTCGGCTTGTGACAGTCGCACCATGCGAGCGGCTACCACCTTGAGTCCGGCGGCCTCGAAACGGGCGTAGATCTGGCCGATGACATTTTTCGCGACGGCGTCGGGCTTGATGATGGAAAGGGTACGTTCAATTGTCATGGTCTGTTCCTGGGCTTGGGTTTCGTTATTGCCGCCTTGGCAAACCCATGAGTTTAACCTGAGTAGAGGCTTCCCTGCGTGTCAAAGCGTCCGACCCGGCGCTGCTAGCGGCTGCGTCCACCGCGCCGGCCTCCGTTGCCGCCGCCGCCCGATCCCGCGGAGCGATTGCCTGGGCGCTGGCCACCGCCAGGACCTTGGCGCTGGCGGGTGAAGCTGTCCGCTCCGATGTAACCGAATGCCGTCTTCATCGGATCGGGCTGCGACTCGCTCGCTTGCCGGTCGGCGCGCGCCAGTTGGTCGGGACCGTCGTCGTGCATGCTCGACCGCGCAGGACCGCCAACCCCGGCAAATCCCGCGCCGCGTCCTGGCTGCGGATTGCGTTGTCCCCCGCGCTGGCCGTTGCCGCGTCCATTGGGCTGCCGATCGGGCGCTTGCGCTGAGGCACTGGGACGTACCCCGCGTCGGCGCCCGTTCGCAGTACCCCGCCCGCCGGCTTCAGGACGCGATGGCGTTCGTGCGGAGTCGCCGACCATGGCGTCGCGGCTTCCCGACGCTTGTCGCAAGGCGCCGATATCACCCGCATCGAGTTCCATCCAGGCGCCGCGCTTGAGCCCGCGCGGCAGCATCATGGCGCCGTATCGGATGCGGATCAGCCGGCTGACCGCATGGCCGACGGCTTCAAACATCCTCCGGACTTCCCGGTTGCGCCCTTCGGCGATAGTGACCCGATACCAGCAATTCGAGCCCTCTCCTCCGCCGTCCTCGATCGATGCAAAGTGCGCCGGACCGTCGTCAAGCCGCACGCCTTCCAGCAGCTTTTTCTTCTCATCGTTGCTGAGCGCTCCGAGCACCCGAACCGCGTATTCACGCTCCAGGCCAAAGCGCGGGTGCATCAAATTGTTGGCCAGTTCGCCCGAACTGGTGAACAGCAGCAGGCCCTCGGTGTTGAGGTCAAGGCGCCCTACCGACTGCCATTTTCCCTGCTGCAGCTTGGGCAGTCGACGGAACACCGTCGGTCGGTTTTGCGGGTCGTCGTGGGTGACCACCTCGCCGACCGGCTTGTGGTACGCGATCACCCTGGCTGCTGGCGGGTCGACCCTGAAACGGATCGGCTTTCCGTTGACTTTGACATGATCGCCGTGCTGGATGCGCTGGCCAATATGGGCTGGCTCGTTATTGACGGTGATGCGCCCCTCCATGATGAGTTGTTCCATCTCCAGCCTGGAACCCATTCCCGCCTGCGCCAGCACCTTATGCAGCTTGGGGCTCTCCGCCATCGGCGCAAGCACGCGCTTTACAGGCACGGCTTCGCCGTTTTCCTCATCGGCGTCGAATTGGCCCGAGACCACGTCCTGAAACCGGTTCTCGGCGCTGCTGGGTTGTGCCTGCATGGCCAGCTCGGGCGGGCCCGGATCGGCAACCGCCTGCTCCGGTTCTGCGTAGGTTGCAGCCGCTGGCGAGGGCGGGGCCACGGCGGGCATCGTATCGGCCGGACGGTCCGGTTCGCCCTGGGCCGCAGCGTCGGGCATCAGGCCCTCGGGTTTGTCATGCATGGTGTGGGTCCGCCAAAGTGCTGGTGTCGATCAGAAGCCCCTGCATCGGGGAAGTTTCCAAGCCATCATCGGGCTGGATGCCTTGTGCTAGCCGCTGCGCAATATCCTTGGACTGCAGCGGCAGTTGGTCAAGCGACAGCAAGCCCAGGTCGTCCAGAAACTGTCGGGTGGTGGCAAACAGCGCAGGGCGCCCCGGCGCCTCCCGGTGTCCGATTACCTCAACCCAGCCCCGGTCCTCCAACTGCTTGATGATCAGCGAGTTGATCGTCACGCCCCGTATGTCCTCCATGTCCGCGCGCGTCACCGGCTGGCGGTAGGCGATGATGGCCAACGTCTCCAGCGTAGCCCGGCTGTAGCGCGGCGGCTTCTCCGGGTGCAACCGGTCGAGGAATTCGCGCATCTGCGGGCGGCTTTGAAAACGCCAGCCAGACGCGACCTGCACCAGTTCAACGCCGCGTTGCTCCCACTCCAACTGCAGCTCGAGCAGCAACTGCTTGATCGTGTCGGCGCCGATGGCATCATTGAACAGCGTGCGCAGCTCGCGCAGCGGCAGCGCCTGCTGGGTGCAAATCAGGGCCGTTTCCAGCACGCGCTTCGCCTGAGCCGAATTCATGGTCTTGCCATCGCGGGTTTGGCACCGCCAGGGTGCAAATCGGTGAAATGTAAAGAGGGCGCTGCGCTCAGAGTGAAGCGTCTGCCAAGCGACCGGTCCGGTTCGCCCGCCGATGGCAGGCCCGGACTGATTAGACCGAATTGTACCGCAGGCCCCATTGCGCTAGGCCGTTGGCCAGGTCGGGTGGTAGCGCGGAAACGAATTCCAGCGGCGCGCCGCTTGCCGGGTGCGGCAACGCCAGCCTGAAGGCATGCAGGGCCTGTCGCACCAATCCCGCCGCCGGGACGCCGCCGTAGACCCCGTCGGCCACCAGCGGATGGCCGGTGTGGGCCATATGCACGCGAATCTGGTGGGTCCGGCCGGTGTGCAGCGTGCAGCGTACCAGGCAGCCCTGTGCGCACTCCTGCAAGACTTCGACGCTGGTGCGCGCCGCCTTGCCGGAGTCGCGCCCGGGATCGACCGCTGCCATGCGCAAGCGATTGCGGGGATCCCGACCGATGGCGGCCTGCACCTCGCGCAGCTTTGGGCCGCTCCACGGCCGGTGGACCAGCGCCAGGTACTGCCGCTGAACGCTGCGCGCAGCAATCATCTGCACCAGCGTGTCCATCGACTGGCGGGTTCGGGCAACCAGCATCAGGCCGCTGGTGTCCTTGTCGAGTCGGTGCACGATTCCCGCCCGCGGCAGCTCGGCGAAGTCAGAGTGGTAGGCTAGCAGGCCATTGAGCAAGGTGCCGCTCCAGTTTCCGGGCGCCGGATGCACCACCAGGCCCGCTGGCTTGTCGATGACAAGCAGGTGCGCATCTTCGAACACGACCCGCAAGTCCATCGCTTGGGCCTTGAAGGCCTGACTCTGGGCGGTCGGGCGAAGGCAGACGCCGACGCTATCGCCCGCCTTCAGGCGCGCCGACGGCCGCACCACCGCCAGGCCATTGACATCTACCGCACCCCCTTCAATCAGCTGCTGCAAATAGCTGCGCGAAAACTCCGGCAGCGCCTGTACCAGGGCCTTGTCCAGACGCGCGCCGTGGGTGGTGGGCGCGACAATCATGTGCCGTTGCTCGGCCGGCTGGGCTTCGTCGACGAGGTCATCGCCTTCGCCAGACTCAGACGGGCCGGGCTCGGCCGATATAATGGATGCGGGATTTTTCAACAAGGTTGTGCTCATGCCAGGCGTCAAATTATCGGTCGTTCGCATCGTGATGGTAGGGGCCGCTGCACTGCTTGCGGCGGCTTGCTCTACGACACCTGACGACAAGGCCAGCAACTGGAGCCCGGCACGGATCTATGCCGAGGCCAAGGAGGAGCTCAGCGCTGGCGCATACGACAAGGCAGCCACCTTGTTCGAAAGGCTGGAGGGGCAGGCAGCCGGTACGCCGCTGGCGCAGCAGGCGCAGTTGGAAAAGGCCTACGCCAACTTCAAGGCAGGCGAGTCGGCACAGGCCTTGGCGACCATCGAACGTTTTGTCAAACTGCACCCGGCGAGTCCGGCCGTCGACTACGCCCTGTACCTCAAAGGCATCGTTAACTTCAACGACGATCTGGGCTGGTTTGCCTTCATCACCCGGCAAGACATTGCCGAGCGTGACCAAAAGGCTGCCAAGGAGTCCTTCGAGGCGTTCAAAGAATTGCTGGCGCGCTTTCCGGATTCGCGCTACGCCGCCGACGCGCGCCTGCGCATGGCGTACATCGTCAATTTGCTGGCCGAGTCCGAGGTACATGTGGCGCGCTATTACTATCGGCGCGGCGCCTATCTGGCTGCGATCAACCGGGCGCAGTCGGCCCTGGCAGATTACCGCGAAGTTCCCGCACTGGAGGAGGCTTTGTACATCGTCGCCAAGTCTTATGAAGCGCTCGGCTTGCTGCCATTGCGCGACGACGCCCTGCGTGTATTGACGAGCAATTATCCAAACAGCGTGTTCGTGAGCCAGGGCGTCAGGACGGCGGCGAGCCCTTGGTGGAAGCTCTGGTGAGGTCGTCGATGAGGGCATCCCATTCGCCTGCGTCGGCTACCACGCGCATCGCTGGCAGCGCGGCCAGCAGACGCCGGCCGTAGCCTCTTGTCGATACCCGGCCGTCGCACAAGACCAGCGCACCACGGTCGGACTCGCGGCGGATCAGTCGACCGGCGCCCTGCCGGAGCGCAACCGCCGCCTCGGGCAAGAAGTAATCCTTGAAGGCACTCCTGCCGGCCGCTTTAAGCCGGTTCGCGCGGGCCTCGGCCAGCGGATCGTTCGGGGGTGGAAAGGGCAATTTGTCGATCACCACCAACTGCAGGGCGTCGCCGGGAATATCGATGCCTTGCCAAAATGTGGCGGAAGCGACGAGGATGTAACCCGGCCCGTCGACAGCCCCGGCACTGCGAAAGCGCTCCATCAACACGCGTTTGGAACCCTGGCCCTGGGTGAGTACATGGATCCGCTCCGAGCCGGAAAACTCAAGCGCCAGCGCGTCGCTGATACTGTTCAAAGCGCGCAGCGTGGTCGTCAGGACCAGCGTTCGCCCGCCCAGCCGGCTGGCCGCCTGCGCCACAAGCGCCGCAACCTGCGCGCTATGCGCCGCGTCGGCAGGATCCGCAAAGCCAGCCGGAAGGTACAGGGCGGCCTGTCGCTGGTAATTGAAGGGGCTTTCGACGCGCAGGGTCGTCGCATCGGACAGGCCACAGGGCTCGGTGAACCATCGCAACAGAGGCTCGTCGCCCAGGGTCGCTGAAGTGAAGACCCATGCGCGTTGGTATCCGGTGTCGGCTGACGCACTGCCCATAGCATCGCGCAGAGCCTGCGCAATGTCGAGCGGCGACTCGACCAACCGCAACTGTGTGTTGACATCGAGCCAGCGCACGACGCCAGCCGGGCAAGGTTTCAGGAACGACTCGGTCAAACTGCACAGCGCGCCCGCGCGTTCGCGCATGCGCTCCAGGTCGGGGTCGACTTCAGCGACCCGGCTGGTCTGCTCCTGCGCCTGGACGCAGGCATGGTCCAGGTCTTCAAGCGCCGCACGCCACTCCTGCGCACCTACCCGCTCGGGCGCCTCATCGTGCCAGCGCAGGCGGGTTGCAACAGCAGCCTGTCCCACCACCATGCGCAGGTCCCGGGCAGCGCGCTCGATGCCAGTCGCCAGACCATGCCAGTCGACGAGGCCGCGCGCCTTCTGCAGACCGGTGGCCAGCAGGTCATTGGCAAAGTCGATCAGCTGGGCCGTCGTGAGCTGGCGGCCCAGGAACTGGACGCCGGTATCGTTGAGCTGATGGGCTTCGTCAAATACCAGCGTCTGCACCTTGGGCAGCAACTGGCCCGTGGCGGTCTCGCGCAACCCAAGGTCGGCAAAGAATAGGTGGTGGTTGATAACGAGCACGTCCGCATCCATCGCCTCGCGCCGTGCCTGATTCACATGGCAGCCGCTGAGCTTCGGGCATTGCGCACCCAGGCAATTCTCGCGCGTCGATGTAATCTGTGTCATCAACGCAGAGCGATCTTCGATCCCGTCGAGCTCGGCGAGGTCGCCGCTGCGTGTCGCATGGGCCCATTGCTCAACCCGGGCCAG